>OLNS01002155.1_pt1 | contig 13416 bp, 8 predicted proteins | sample 1673031 | NCBI WGS metagenome assembly OLNS01 (sample SAMEA3136748, study PRJEB25190) | human gut metagenome | biome: human gut; feature: human-associated habitat; material: faeces | place: Austria | collected 2013
GTCACGGGCACTTACTATAGGCTGGAAATGATATGTGAGCATGTTGTTGTCCAGTATCATAGCTACTATCTCATCTCTCTCCAGATCCCTGTTCGTTATCGTCGCTTTGTTGCGTCCCTTGGCATTGTTCTGTTCTTTTATGCGGTTCTTCTGGTTGACCGTATCGTTGATGAGGGTCTCCAGCTCGGCAGATGACTTGACCAGAGCCTTCTTACATCCGTAATATATACCGAGCTCGTAATCGTCCTTTCCGCCACTGTTTGCCGCCTCAAGCTTCTTCTTGAGTTCCTCGGCTATATATTCTCCCCTTGAGATATCGCCACTCTTTGCCACTGTGGCTATGACGAACTCGTCATTTCCCATCCTCATGGATATCTCGTATGGGGTAAGTATCTCATTTATCGACTGGGCAACATAGCTTATGACTCTGTCACCCTCTGTTCTTCCGTAATTGCTGTTTATCTGGCGTGTATTCTTCAGATCCACCGCCAACACAAGTATCTCAGACTTCTCTTCAGCGGCCTGGATTATCATGTCATTTGCCCTGCCTATGAAGCCTCTGTAGTTGTACATTCCGGTGAGACCGTCTCTTATCTGATCCACCTCAAGCTTGTTTAGAAGTACATTGAGTCCCTGATGTCTTGCAAATGACTCCATGTCTCTGGCAACCGTCTTGATCCAGGATCTGTATACATCTTCGTACACCCTCGGCTCTGCACCGTAGTTCACCACTGCATAGCCAAAGCTTCTGTCCTGGAAGAACAATGGTGTAAATATGAACGCTGTAGGATAATCCCTGTCCTCGTACAGCTCCGGCAACAGCTTCGCAGACTCGAATACGTCGTCGTAGCGTATGTGTCTCTCTTCTTTTTCATCCGGGCCGCACTTTATCAGTCTGTATACATGATCTGTGTAACCGTAGCGAAGTGCCTCATCGCCGGTCATGACCTCCGGATTTCTCCAGTAGTCGTTCAGGCACAGATGGAAGCTCTCAAATGGTCTTATCTGGTACACGTATTCCGACACGGTGTCGAAGAATGACTCCACGCTCGTCTGCGCCACAAGGTCATCCGCCATGTTGTTGAAGCAAGAGTAGAAGCCGGTCTCTGAGAGGTCTGTCTCCCATTTGTCTCTTCTGATCCTGACTGTCTCTCGTTCCCAGCCCTCACAGCCACAGGTTCCACCTATGTACAGCTCCACGTTGGACTTGAATTCCGGTACGTCATGTCCGTTAAGCTTTGCATCTATATATTTCATACAGTAGTGCCCGCAGTCATCCGCCGGTATGTCCGCAGATGTGATCGGAACAGGACTGTTTCTTCCGTCTTCTATGGAGTCATAGCCCACCACGGCTATGTCCTCGGGAACTCTTATTCCATATCTGTCAAATGCGGTGCACACTCCGATGGCCATACAGTCATTTGCACATACGATGGCATCCGGCAGATGCTCCTTATCCTTCACAAGCTCGTCCACCATGTAGTCGCCGCTGTCGTACCAGTATGTTCCATAATATATCATGTCGTCCGTAACCGGCAGGTTGTGCGCCTTCATGCTGTCTATGTAACCGGCGAGTCGCTGCTTGGAGTGTATGTGCTCTTTGAGTCCGCCCAGGAAATATATATTCTTGTGTCCGTGAACCTCTATAAGGTGATCCACGAGTTTTACTATAGGGGTATAATGATCCATCATGACCGTTGGGAATATGTTATTCTCTTTGTCGACTACCACTACCACACCATTTGCAAATTCTGACTGCAGGCGCTTCTCCAGCTTTTCTACGACTCCCGGAGTCTGTATGGTGTCCTGACACAATACCACAGCATCAAAAAGGTTAAAATTAATAAGGTTGTAGATGTTTGAATCTCCAACCTCCCTGTCTGTTGAATCCTGGTACTTCAAAAACATGGAAAATATGCAGACATCGTAATTCATATCATATGCCTGCTTCAGAAATCCCTGCATGAAGCGATTCTGTGTACTCTCTTCAACCTGTGCTGTTATAACGCATATTCCCTTCCTGTTGCTCATCTGATCATCCCCAACTGCATTTTCAAAACATTCTTTATGCAATTATATCATGTTTGCAGGCTAAAAAAAACCTTATTTATGCAATTTGACAAATGCCATAGTTTCTATCTACATTTTTAGTCTATTTTTCACCTCAAGCGCCGTGCGAGTGGTTGCAAGGCCTCCACGCGCAGTCTCCTTCAGTGTATCGGACATGTCTGCACCGATACGTCTCATGGCATCTATGACCTCATCTACAGGGATAGCACTGTTTATTCCCGCCAGCGCCATCTGCTCGTCTGCTATGTCCAGGGCATCCGGAATCCTTGTATCATCCGGCAGCATTCCCAGAAGTCCTGCCACTATGGCCTTTCTGGTACCATGCCCTTTGCTGGTCGTCAGAAATAACCCATACAGGCATATCTTAACTGCCTTATTTCAATCATAGACCACGAGTGCGGTTATTTGGATTTTATTATCTTAGTTTTTTGACTCGGATATACTGTCTTTTTTCTTTTTCTGCCCGAAAAAGCAGGAAAATTTTTTCGCAAACCCGCTTACTCTGCCTTGAGCACATAGAGTCTGGAATCATAGTCTCCGCAAGGCATATCCTCTCCGACTATCTCTCCCGCCGATGTGTCGCTGGTGATGAGTCCGAGGTTCATCAGCTCATCGCCATAGCATGATGGGCCTGCGATGACATTGACTGCAGAATCCTCTCCTTTGTCTCCTGACACTTTCTCATATATCAGCTTTCCATCCGGTGTCTTGCTCACTGTGAGCGCCTGTCCCCCGAGCACATTGCAGCTATATATCGCATCAGGATCAAGGCCGTGGAGCTTCATTCTGGTGAAGCATTTGTTCGGTGTGTAGAGTGTTCTGAACCACGCAACGATGGCAGTCTTCTTATCGTCTGATACGACCATCCAGCCACACTCCTCATTGTCAAATGGACTTGCAAGCCTGTAGAATGTTCCGTACTGGATCACCTCACGGTATGCCTTCATGAACTTGACCTGCTCCTTGACCTCCTCTATCTCCTCGGCTGTGAGCTTGTTCAGATCCAGCTCATATCCAAATGTTCCGAAGTATGCAGCATTTGCACGGGTCTTAAGCGGAGTCTCACGTCTTGTCTGATGATTTGGCACAACCGAAATGTGGCTTCCCATACTGCTGATCGGGTAACACATGGATGTTCCATACTGGATCTTGACTCTCTCTATGGCATCCGTGTCATCACTTGTCCAGCCCTGTGGCGCATAGTAGAGAATGCCCGGATCAAAACGTCCGCCGCCGCTGGCACATGATTCAAAGAGTACATGTGGAAATGTGCTTGTGAGTCTCTCATACAAATCGTACACACCAAGTATGTATCTGTGGAACACCTCGCCCTGTCTATCAGCCGGAAGAGCCGCACTATAGCACTCGGTGATACTTCTGTTCATATCCCACTTCACATATGACACCTTTGCCGTGCTGAGTATCTTTGCCATCATCTCATATATTCTGTCAACGACCTCTTTTCTGGAGAAATCCAGAACATACTGGAATCTTCCGTGTGAGTAATGTCTTCCCGGAACTGAAAGTATCCAGTCTGGGTGCTCTCTGTAGAGGTCTGAATCTTTATTTGTCATCTCCGGCTCGAACCACAGTCCGAACTTCAATCCTACCTTCTCTATATCCTCTGCAATTCCTGTGATTCCCTCCGGGAGTCTGTCTGGATTTGCAACCCAATCTCCAAGGCCTGCATGGTCTGTGGTTCTGGCTCCAAACCAGCCGTCGTCAAGAACGAACAGCTCAACTCCGCACTCCTTTGCCTTCAGTGCGATGGCTATGAGCTTCTCTCTGGTGAAATCAAAATATGTAGCCTCCCAGTTGTTGATGAGGATCGGCCTTGGCTTGTCTCTCCACTCGCCTCTTGCAAGTCTCTTCTGATACAGCTTGTGGAAGGTCTGGCTCATCTTGTTGAGTCCCTGATCTGAGTATACGATGACTGCCTCAGGAGTCTGGAAATGCTCACCTGCATCGAGCTTCCAGTCAAATGTATCCGGATTTATTCCGGCAAGAATGCGGGCTGTATTTCTCGTGTCAACCTCTGCCTGTATCTTGAAATTGCCGCTGTATACAAGGCTTATTCCAATCGCCTCTCCCTGGTTCTCGTCCGTTGTCTCTCTCTTCAATACGATGAACGGATTGTGCTCATGGGATGAATGACCACGATTACTGCCTATCGACTGTACGCCCTGCTCGAGATCCCTTGTTATTATGTGGCGCTCCCTTGCCCATGCGCCTGAGAGCTGCATCCACTGATAATCAGGATCAGGGAGATCCAGGCACATACTGTAAGCAGTGGTGAGATGTACCGCCTCTGTGCCTTCATTTACATACTCCACACTCTTTGCTATGACTGGTCTGTCGCTCCATATCGTATAGAGCATTCTCGCCTTTATTCCTGTGAGTGAATCCTTCAATGTGACGATCAATGTCTCTGCCTCGTCATCATTCTCTGTGTATGTTGCCGGCAGTGCCTCAAGCTTTGGCTTGCCCTCATTTACCTCATGTGATACATATACAAAATCTGATATCCTGCTGCCATTTGACTGAAGTACCTCAACCATCGGCGCTCTGTAGTCTGTGGTTCCGTACACAGGAAGCTCCTGCTTCACTGACTCAAGTGAGAACAGTCTGTCATCGTCATATACATACTGAAACATAGGTCTCTGGACAAGCTCCAACAGATGTGAGAAATCCTCTCTGTCCCTTATCGCCTTACCATAGTACAGATTTCCCAGATGTCCATTGGGGAGCACTGTCATGATGTAGCTTATCTCGCCATTTGTAAGGTGAAATGTCTTTGTTTCTTCGTGAAAAATAATACCCATAAGTGTGACTCCTTTTCTCCATTTATTTGTCTGAGCAGACAACCTCCGTTACGCCTGTGCACTGCGCACCCTCTGCTCTAAAATCTCATGTCTGACTGCTTTTAATACAGTTATTTTAATATCTGGGAATTAGATTTTATATGGAAAAAAGTTGACCAAATATGGTACCGATAATGGTTAAGTTGGGTGATTATTCTGAACTGTGAATACGCTTTGAACATTAAGACATATCTTGCATTTAATGATCCATTCACTTTGTCTATAGATTTGAGCAAAGTATCCCAAAAGTATACAGACAATGAAAAAAGCCTGAATACTGATACCAGACCAACTGTAATTTTCAATCAGTCTCCACCAATATTCAGGCTTTTTCTGCCAGCTCCGGCCTACACCGCGTACACCACAGTCTCATAAGGTCTGAGCGTACCATCGTAATCCGCATAATTACCCATAAGCATATCCGCAGTCTCAGGAATTGCATAGCCCACATCCTCACCGGTCATGTTGACAACAACATATACCGATCTGTCTGTGCTTTCTGCATTTGCTCCAGTTCCACATACACACTCAATCTGAACCGGCTTGCGCCTGTACACTATGATTCCTGCATTATCCGTCTCCACATCCTCCAGGTCTCCGTAGATGAGAGTCTGTGTGTACTCCGAGTGATTTCTGAGCTGTATCATCGCCTTATAAAAGTTAAGCACAGAATCCTTATCAGCGCTCTCAAGCTCCACTGTCTGGAGGTCACACTGATTGTTGCATGCCAGCCATGGCTCATGCACTGAGAATCCGAAGTTCTTATCGCTGTTCCACTGCATCGGAAGTCTTGACTGGTCGCGGCTCCTGATATTTACAGATTCCATCGCCTCTGCCTCGCTGTATCCGGCTTCAATGCATCTCGCAAACTGTCCCTTGGAGTTGATATCGTCCAGCTCATCTATGTTATCAAAATGAGTGTTTATCATGCCAAGTTCCTGTCCCTGATATACAAACGGCGTACCCTTCAGGAAGAAGAACAGCGCGCCCAGCGCCTTTGCCATCTGTGTTCTGTATTCAGGAATATCACCGGCTGGGAAGTACTTGCCTATACTTCTAGGCTGATCGTGGTTTTCCAGGTAATTTGCTGCCCATCCGATCTTTTTCACAAGTCTCTGATTGGTGAACAGCTTGTCCTTGAATTCCTCTATCGTCCAGTCTCTCTGGTGCAGCCAGAGATCGCCCGGATTGATATCTATATCTGTGTAGCTAAAGTCAAATATCATGGAGAAATGTCCATCTCTCCCAATATATCTGTCCAAATCCTCATTTGGGACTCCAGGAGTCTCTGCGACAGTCACAAAGTCTCCTCTGCCATATGTGTTGAGTTTTAACTCGTGAAGGAACTCATCTATTCCCGGCCTATTGAGGCAGCATTTGCCAACATCGCATCTGCCGTCCTCGCCGTCTGACGGCATAGGCGAGAATGAGAGGTCTTTCTTGATAAATGTGATGGCATCCATTCGGAATCCTGAAACTCCCTTGTCAAGCCACCAATTCATCATGTCGTAGAGCTCTTGTCTCATCTCCTCACATTCCCAGTTGAGATCCGGCTGCTCCTTCGCAAATGAATGGAAATACCAGCTACCATCCTCAATCTGTGTCCATGTGCTTCCACCGAAGTTGGATCTGAGATCTGCAAGTCCATCTATGTTGTCCTTAAATATATAGTAATTTCTGTATTTGCTGTGTCTGTCCCGGCACGCCTCCTGGAACCATCTGTGCTGGTCTGATGTGTGATTGATGACCATGTCCATGATGATCTTGATGCCATTTTCATTTGCGCATCTTATAAGTTCATCCGCATCCTCTATGGTTCCAAACTCAGGATTCACATCGTAGTAATCCGATATGTCATATCCATTGTCCTTCATAGGCGACTTGAAGAATGGACATATCCACACAGCGGTCACGCCAAGATTTTTGAGGTACGGCAATTTCTCAGTTATTCCCTTCAGATCTCCTATTCCATCTCCGTTGCTGTCATAGAAGCTTCTAGGGTATATCTGGTAAAATACCGCCTCTTTCCACCATTTTCTGTCCATATTTTATGTTTATCCTTTCACAGCTCCGGCTGAAATTCCCTCGATGATATTCTTCTGAAGTATGATGAATATGATCACGATAGGGATGATGCAGAGAAGTACCGCAGGGAAGATTAGCTCCCATGGATTTCCATACTGTCCTGACAGACTCTTTGCATAATATAAGCTCAGCGTGAGCGTCTTTTTGTCGTTATTTCCTATTACGAGGAATGGAAGAAGGTAATCGTTCCATATCCACACTGCATTTGTGATGACAACTGTCATGGTCGTAGGCTTTAAGAGGGGCATGACCACATATCTGTATATCTGGAATATATTTGCTCCATCGAGCATGGCTGCCTCCTCAAGTGACAGCGGGATACTCTTGATGAATCCTCTGTACAGCAGAACCGACATACTGATTCCAAAGCCTCCGTACATGAGGATCAGACCCGGTGTGTTTTTGAGTCCCAGCTTGTCCATCAGCGATACCAACGGGTACATAACTGACTGGAAAGGTATGAGCATGGCTGCTGTGTATGCGATGAAGAGTATATTTGCCACCTTGGAATCTGTCCTGGCAATTGCCCATGCGGCAAATGAAGATATGACCACGATAAGTGCCACTGCCGCAACTGTTATGAGTACTGTCTGAAGCAGGCTGCTGCCGAGATTTATCTGCTCAGCTGCATTCTTCAGATAGTCCAGATTCCATGATTTCGGGAGAGCTATTGGAGATGCTACTATCTCCTGCTGTCCCTTGAATGAGTTGACGATCAGGAACCATATCGGGAATATGGTCACGATTGCCAATACAGCGAGTATAACCACTATGATTGCTCTTTTGATCTTGCCTCTTACTCCCATTATGATTCGATCTCCTTTCTCTTAGTGATCATTACCTGAGCTATAGATATAACTGCAATGATAACGAAGAATATAACTGCCTGTGCCTGTGCCTCTCCATATGCCGGAGGTGAACTCTCTCTTACTGTTTTCAGTATCATGTAGGATATCATGGTCGTTCCGAAATTGCCCTCTGTCAGTGAAACGTTGAGGTCAAGCATCTTGAAGCTGTTTGCCAGTGACATGAAGAGCACTATCGTAAATGAAGGCATGAGAAGCGGAAGTGTGATCTTCCTGAAGCTTGTCCAGCCCGTAGCCCCATCTATTCTGGCAGCCTCATAAATATCCTCTGAAATATTGTTGAGTCCGTTGAGGTAGATTATCAGGTAATAACCTGCAACCTGCCACACACCAACGATCGCATATGCCAGAAGTGCTTTCCACTGATTCTGAAGCATGTTGTTGAGCACCTCTACGTGTACCACACCGTCTGTTCCGAACAGCGTCTGTGAAAATACATTTTCAAATATGAAACGCCATACATAACCCATGGCGAGCATTCCAAGTACATATGGAAGGAACAGTACCGTTCTGAAAAGTCCCTTGCCCTTGGTAAGCTTCTTGATCATGAGTGCCAGAAGAAGACTGACAACATTCTGTGCTATTACTGCGAGTACAGCATATATGGCCGTGTATCCAAGTGACTGAAGGAAATCCTTCGACTTGAATATGCTTGTATAATTCTTAAGTCCCACCAGTGCATTCCACCAGTGCTCCCCACCTACGAAGTAGGAACCTCTCCACTCGGTGAAGGAGTAGATCACACCCTCTATAAAAGGAACTATGATAACCAGCAGAAACAACACTATAGAAGGCAGAACCATAAACCAGAATTTTCTCTTGTAAAATCTTTTCATAGTTTTTCCTTTCCTACATTGAACACCAGCCATACAAAATTTGCCTTCGGCAAATGGCTGGCGCTACATGTCAGGTTTTCATAGAAAACCTGACACATCCCATTGAGCACCGATTACTCTTTGATGCTGTCCTTCCACTTTGTCAGTGCATCTTCCACACCTGTTCTTATAGTGTTCTCATCCCACTGATCAGGATTTGTAAACAACTGCTCCTGAATAGTTGCACCGATGGTGTTGAGTCCCCATGACTCAGGGAAAGCATCGAAGTCATTGCCCATCACAAGGTCATTGCTCATATAGTATACAAGTGAATTGCTGAGCGGATTCTCAAGCTTCTCGCTCTCGTCTGCGTTGAATGGGACAAATGCGAATTTGTTTGTGATGTAATCTTTTCCTGTATCTGATGTGTAGAGCCATACAAGGAAGTCCTCAGCGGCTTTCTGCTCCTCTTCTGAATCCTTCTTGTTGATAACGTAATACTGTGAAACGAACTCAGGGATTGAGCTGTTCATCTTGTCAACTGTAACGCCCTCAGCTGAGATGTCACTCTGCTCAAGGTTGACCTTCATTGGGAGCATCGTAAGTCTTGATGCCTTGTCTGCATCCACACCTGCGATGGTTCCGTATACCCAGTTACCCTGCTTGATGAACATTGCCTTACCCTCGGCAAATGTCTGAACTGCCTGATCATATCCTGTCACTGTTGAGTTGATGTACTCTGATCCACGCTCTACCTTGCCGCTTGGTCCTGCTGTGTAGCTTGAAAGCATGTCAAGCTCCTGAACCATCTTTACAAGTGGCTCCTCAAGCTTATCAACATCTTCCTTTGTAGCTGCTGCCGTTGCATTGTAGTTAGGGAATACTGCATTCAGTGCGTAGTTTGTATAGTGGTTTGCATATGTCCACTTCTCTGCGCCTGCGATTGCAAATACTCCGTTCATGTTCTCTGTTGTGGCTGTCTTGTCCTTTGCCGTGGTGTATGCATTGCCTGAAAGTGTAACCTTCTCACCACCCTTGCCGTTTATGTAATCATCGATTGCCTTGATCATGCCTGTGAACTCTTCATAATTGGCACTTCTGTAATCAGCGACAAATGCGTCTGCGCTGTCAAGTCCAAATACATCACATATCATCTGCGTATCTGCGATAAGTCCGTAACCCTCTACGTTGTAAGGGATTCCGCAGCTTGCTCCGCTCTCATCTGCGAGCTGCATGCTCTCTGGAATTGAATCGTAGATTGACTTTAACTCCTCATTCTTTACTGATGTTGATGGAAGTACAAATCCGCCCTCGTTCCACTCTGTGAACTGTGCCTGATTTATCGCGTACAGTGTAGGATAGTTCTTGGAATTCATCTCAGATCTGAGTGTCTCCATGGTCTCCTGTGTACCACATGTGTAAACCTTAACCTTAACTCCTGTCTCTGTCTCATAATCCTTGCACAGATCCTGGATGCTGTCTGCGATCTCGGACTTTGTGTTGTAAATATACAGATCGTAATCCTTCTTTGCTGAACCACATCCTGTCATGGATGCAAGTCCCAGCATCATTGCTGCTGAAAGTGCACATGCTACTAATTTCTTTGCTCTCATAACCTTTTCTCCTTTTCTTGCTTTGAATTTTCCCTCTTGTTAATTCTCGCTATCATTCATATTGTTCCGATAAAACACATTTCATAAGCGCTTAAATGAAACATGTTTCATTTGCATTAAGATTATCATATGAAACATGTTTCGTCAATAGGGGATTTATAGATTTTTGTATTTTGTGCTCTTAGTAAGTTTTTTATGTTTTGTACCCACATAAAAAAGGAGTTCATGATTTTTGAGTGGCACCTCATTTTCTCTTCATGAACTTCTTTTCGTAATCATACTATAAAGTTGTATCGCCTTTTTCTACGCTCACCGGAAGTAGTATAAGATTTCCGTCTATATGTGTGTTTCTCTCTTTTGCGCTGTAGATCTGATCTGCGGTTGCACTTTCAACCTGTCCTTCGGCATCATCTTCCTCCTCCGGTCCGTCGATCATCTCCATAAGCTGGCGTACTGCCTCCTGGGCGATCTCCTTGTACGGCTGATGTATCGATGTGAGCCTTGTCGTGCTGGCGTTGGTTATGTACGTTCCGTCGTATGCCACGATCGCCAGGTCATCAGGAATCTTTTTGCCTATGGCAAGTGCCGCCTTAAGGAATGCTATCGCCGGCATGTCTGCGGCAAATATTCCGTCCACGTCAGGATACTCCTCCAGTATGCATTTTGCCATCTCAAAATATCCATGAAAATCAAAGTCGTTCCACTGTATTGGAACTCGTCTGGATTTTATCCCATTCTCGGCAAGGACTCTGTCTAGTTCCTCATGGCACTCAAATGACATGATATTCTTATCTACCTTGATTCCTGATATGTGGATGACATATCTGCATCCACTGTTTATAAATTCCTGGGCAGCAAGCTGTCCGCCCATCTTGTGATCCGACACTACGACAGGAAATTTGCTGCCAACCTTATAATCCAGCATGACCATCGGCTTATCTATCTTCTGGTATTCCTTCGCCGTACATGCCGACGTTCCGCATATGATCCCATCCACGATGTTGGACTTTAACAGCTTAAAACACTCCTTCTCCCTCTGCTTGTCATCGGATGTGGAAAAAAGCATAAACTTGTATTTCTTCTCATAAAGTATCTTTTCTATCTCCGATGCCAGTGATGAGAACCATGGGTGCTGGATATTCGGAACCAACATCGCAATGGAGTTTGATCTGCCCTTGAACATGCCTCGCGCAAGCTCATTTGGAACATAATCCAGTTTCTTCATCGCATCTTCTATCTTCTTCTGAGTCTCAGGTTCAACATTTGCCGTGCCGTTGATAAGTCTCGACACCGTGCAGATGGCGACCCCCGCCTCCTTCGCAACGTCTCTTATACTTGCCATATATAAATATACTCTCCTTATGAATTTCAGACTGTAGTCCTTGAAACTTGTTTCATAAGAAGAGTATACCATAATACTTTCCGTAATGTAAATTGTGTAATATGACGATAATCAGCTCAAAAGCTCCTCTATCATAGCTCCGTCAAATGTCACGCTCTGAACGTGATTTACCTCGATCTGGTAAAGCGCATGTGCAACTATGTGCTCTGCAGCCTGCTCTATATCTCTGATTCCGGTCACGCCGTCGCACTTCTTGATGACAGCATCCACGCCGTCTGGAAGGATGATGCACTCGCTCCCTTCAAGTCCGATGCGCTTGAGCACCTTCGGCAGAACAAATTTGTTGAATATCTCCTTCTTCTCATCCGGGGTGTAATCCGGTATGTCTATAACAGCAAATCTCGACATGATCGGCTTGCTGATGTTCTCCTTGTCATTTGCCGTCGCTATAGGATACACGCCATTTGTCGGGATCATGCACTCCATGTAGTTGTCGGTGAATCCCAGGTTATCCAGGAGTGTCAGCAGTACATCGGCAGGATTGCCGTTGCCCTTGCCGGAATTTGCCTTGTCCAGCTCGTTGATGATGAATACGAGGTTAGATTCTCCAGCCTGTGAAAATGCCTCCATGATGATTCCCGGCTTTGCGTTTGAATAGATTCTTGAGCTTCCTGTGAGCTGCTCTGCATCATTTATGGAGCTCATATCGAGTGTGGTCCATGGAAGCTTGAGTATACGTGCAACAGCATATGCAATCTGTGACTTTCCGGTTCCTGCCGGTCCACATAGCAGCAGTCCGTAGGCAGGAAGTGTATGAGTCCTGTTTATCTGGATAATGGTCTCAATGATTCTCTGCTTCACGCTCTCCATGCCATAGAGCTCCTCATCGAGTATGCGCCTTGCCTCCACAGGGTCAATTGCCTCAAAGTAATTTCCCTTCCACTGGATATTCATCATGATGGAAAGTGCTCTCTGCGCATGGCGTCTCTCCTCAGGTGATACCTCGCTTGAACGCGCAACTGCCAGATTTCTTCTGGCCCACAGCAGTATATTGTCAGGCAGTGTACGGCCTGCACAGGTCATGAAATCTGTGATGCTCTGTATACTGGTGAGCTTCATGCTGTCGCCCTCTTCCTCGTAATCATCGAGGTCAGGTTCATCCTCAGGCATGGTGCTGGCAAAGAGCCTTTCCATCATATACTGCAGGAATCCGTCCTCTGCAGACAGCTTTGTGCCTCTGCCAAGAGACACCTCCCTCACCCTGTATACTGCGTATCCGTCAGGTGTATTGGCTCCTGAAAGCTGTACCTTTATGTGATTTTCGCCAAGCCACTTAAAAAGGCTAACGAAGCGGGAATCAATGCGCAGGATATCTGCACTGGTCACCCCATCACCATCCTCAAATTCAAAGGATGTACGCTTTATCGGATTTGTAAACATACCGAGCGCATGATGCGCCCATTCCTTTTGCTTATTGTCTATCACAACAATCGGTTTATCGGCCGATGCCTTGGTCTCCGTCGAATGAAATGTCTCATATGTACACTCCGGATGCTCGTTTGCTACCGGTGTATCGCTAAAATCAAATACTGGCATTTTTATTCCTCTCTTTTCGTAATTGTATTCTTCATCATACCCTGTCAAAGGCTATGTCCTGTACCACCTCGCCCGCGATGATAAGTCCTGCCACTGATGGTACAAATGCAAGGCTTCCGGGAATATCCCTGCGCTGCGTGCACTTGTGTTCGGCACCCGGCGGGCAGA
>OLNS01002161.1_pt1 | contig 13378 bp, 7 predicted proteins | sample 1673031 | NCBI WGS metagenome assembly OLNS01 (sample SAMEA3136748, study PRJEB25190) | human gut metagenome | biome: human gut; feature: human-associated habitat; material: faeces | place: Austria | collected 2013
CGTAACGGATACACTCAAGGGCTGTCGTTAGTTTATAGATTTCTTCTTCTTTCAGAAACAGATACGTATTGATGATTGCGATCGAATACGGATCATTTCTTTTATCGGTCAGGTACAATTTCCGCAGACAGTCACGGTACATCTGTTCCAGTGTCTTATCTGCCTGCATATAATCATACTTTCCCGCATAGTACGTTTTTTCCACTTCGGTTTCGAACTGTTCCAGTGTCGGAGTCTCTACCAGGCTCTTGAACTCTTCCACACGAACCCGGTAATGAATCGGGATCGTCATCGAATAAATGTCCGGCGGGAGCATATGATAATACTTCTTCGCACGGTAGATCCACTGTAGATTCAGAAGGTCGATCTTCGTTCCGTAATCTTTTAAAAATATCTTCTGTTCATGTCCTTTCAGAACCCTTTTTCCCTTTTTCCACATGGTGGAAAAATAATACAGATCCAGTGCCAGATCATAATCAAAAAGCGTTCCCGCTCCAGAATCTTTAATTCTGGCAAGTGCATCATAATACTCCGTATCCCGTAAGTTATCCACAAGCTCATCAATATTTTTCGAAGTTATCAACCGGTCAATGGAAATCTGTGAATATCTGTCAAAAAACTCTTTCTTATATTCCAGGTCAAACGGCTTGTCATAATGATTGAACACAATTCTCAGACAATAATTGATCAGATCAATCTCATAACGTTTCCAGTATAATTTTAAGAATGTCTTCTGTTTCATTCCGGCAAAACGGAAGAGTCTCGAATAATCATCGAACAGAGACTGATACAGAATCTTCTCCACATTTCCCCTGTGATACAGCGAAATGTCCATCCGGTTCACATAAGGTGCATATGCCGTCTTGTCTTTCAGATATTCAATTGCTTCCGTTACTGTCCCAAGTCCGGCAATTGTGTCATAATCCTCCGCTGTCAAAAGCTTTGCCGACATTGCACGTACCTTTGTCGTAATCCCACTGTAAGCCATCACATTTCCCATACACTACACCTCGATCATATGTCTTACGATTTCCTCTGCATAAATCTCGTGATTTTCTTCATATTCCTGCTTCAGCGCATCAATTGCAGTCTGGTTCTTCTTTCGTTCCCGGTCCAGGACCTTCTCTACTTCCTGCTGCGACTTTTCTTTTATCTTCTCCAGTTTTTTCTGTGTCTCTTCTTCCAGATCCCGGTCAAATTGATCTCTTTCTTCCTGTATCTGTCTTTCAATTTCACTCTTCTGCTGTCTGGCATGCTCTACGATCGTCTCCGCCGTCGTCTCTATTTCAGCCAATTTTTCAATTACAGAGTTCATAAGCCGCCCTCCTTTTCGCATATTTCACAACAAATAATTGTTATTTTTTTATCCATGTTATAATAATACACCTATTTTTTAAAATTACCACAATTATTTTGTATATATTGTATTATTTCTTCTCAATTCTTCTGACAATTTCTGCTTCCATTGACTTTTTCCTGCACAGACGATAAACTAAGAACGATTTGCAAATCCAGTGATTATAAGGAGGAATACACGTATGCGTCTTAGAAATATACCACGTGCAGAGAGCGTTCTCGAAGCCTGCAAAGAAGTTGTGAAAGATCCGGAAAGCTTACGCGGAGACTGGAACCAGACGTTTAAAAAAGAGCAGCCCCTGCATATCGAGATCGGCATGGGAAAAGGTCAGTTTCTTCTGACCCTGGCAGCCAAAAACCCACAAATTAACTACATCGGCATTGAGCGTTATTCCAGCGTTCTGCTGCGTGCCGTTGAGAAATTCCAGGAACTGGAAGCAGATGGGAAAGCTCCTGCCAACATCCGGTTCATCTGTATGGATGCAAATGACCTGCCAACCGTATTCGCCCCGGCAGAAGTATCACGTATCTACCTGAACTTCTCCGATCCGTGGCCGAAAGCCCGCCATGCAAGAAGAAGACTGACTTCCAATGAATTCTTCAAGCTTTATGACCAAGTCCTGACCGCAGATGGAACGGTAGAATTCAAGACCGACAACCGGGCGCTCTTTGACTTTTCAGTAGAAGAACTCGAAACTTCCGAACTTTTCGTTCTGGATCAGCTATCCTATGATCTTCATAACGACAGTACGATGAATCAGGGCAATATTATGACTGAATATGAAGCCAAGTTCTCTTCTATGGGCAATCCGATCTGTAAACTGATCGCAAAGCGCAGATAACACGCTGCAATATCCGGACTTATATACCGATCCTGTCTGCCTGCACTTCTTCCCTTTCCTTTCATATATTAATAGAAAGCATATCTTATGCTCCTGTTTCTTATGGGAAAGGGTGGAAGCTTATGTTACATCTGACGACACAGAACTTTGATATCTGCCGGATGAACCACTGGCAGTTTTCTTCCGATACACCGGCAAAGGCTGGACCGGAGCATCCCACACTGGCTGTAGTCATGTTCTACGCTGTCTGGTGTGGAAAATGTGCAATGATGCGCCCTGTCATAGAAGATCTGGAAAAGAAATATCAGAAGAAATATTTCGGCAGCATCTGCTTTTTTGAAGTAGAGACCTCTGAATCCGCACTTCTTGCTGCGCAATATCAGACCGCTCTTCTTCCGTCATTTCTCATTTTCAAAGACCGAGAACTGATTGCCACCATGCAGGGAATGATACCGCAAAAGGAGCTGGACTCACGCCTGCAGAAGTTGTTGACTGTGCAGATGCGGACGCAATCTACAGAAAATCTTTAGAAATAGTTAATTTATATTTTCTAGGAAAACACACTGTTTTATGTTATATTAAAAAAGTAACAGGGATAAAAATATTTAATAAAAAGGGGGCATGGTGAACACACCACGCATTATGAAAAAATTAAAAAGAGCATTACCAGTTGCCATGGCAATCGTACTTGGATCTACTGCGGCACCACTGGTTGTAAGAGCAGATTCATCCAAAGTTGTAACACTTGGCGCCAATCTGACTGATTCACAGAAGAATTCTATGTATGAGTATTTCGGAACTTCATCTGACAAAGCAGAAGTCATCGAAGTTACCAATGCAGACGAAAGAAAATATCTGGAAGGAGTCGCTCCCGACGAACAAATCGGTACCCGTACCTACAGCTGTTCTTATGTAGAACCGACCACAAGCGGCGGAATCCAGGTAAAGGTTTCCAACTTAACTTATGTTACAAGCTCTATGATCTCCAGTACGCTTCTGACATCCGGTGTTGAAAACTGTAATGTCGTTGCCGCTTCTCCGATCGAAGTATCCGGAACCGGTGCACTGACAGGTATCATGATGGCTTATGAGAAAGCCACCGGAACAACTCTGAATGACGATCAGAAAGCAGCTGCGACCGATGAACTTGTCACCACAGGAGACCTGGCCAATAACATCGGCCAGGACAAAGCGGAAAGTGTCATGAACGATGTAAAAAAAGATGTGATCGAGGGCGGATTAACGGATGCAGATGACATTCAGAATGCAGTTGAAAACGCTGCCAAGGATAACAACGTCACGCTGACACAGGAACAGATCGACAAGATCTCCGATCTGATGAAAAACATTTCCCAGTATGACTATGATGTCAAAGCTCTGAAGAATACATTAGATAACATTGACGGAAAGAGTGGTGGATTCTTCTCCAACCTCTGGAGTTCTATCAAAGGTATCTTCAGCGGCGATGACAGTTCCGATGGCGGAATCATTAACGGCACGGATGACAGCGCACTCGGTGATGATGTCGTAACTAACAGTACACTGGATTCTTCCGACAATTCTTCCAACAGCACAGACAGTTCAGATGCCGCTTCGGATGATACTTCGGATGACAACAGTGATGACAGCGGATTCTGGGGCAAGATCAAGAATTTCTTCAAAGATCTGTTCGGTGGAAGCAATTCTAAGAAAGACGACACAGACAAGAGTAACGATGATGCCATTACAGAAGATAACTCTGATAACACTGATGAGCCGTCTGGCGACACACAGAACGATTCTCTGAACAATGATGCTGATTCTTCAGATGACGGCACAACAGACAACTCTGCTGATGATTCTTCATTGAATGACAGTACAGATAACCAGTCTGATAACCAGAGCAACACACAAAACAGCAGTGAATCCGATGCCTCTGGTTCCGATACTTCTGATTCCTCAGCCGACAGTTCTTCCAACTAAATACAGTCATTAATAAAGATGTATAGTAAAACGAAAAATGCCGGGAAGTTTCAACACTTCCCGGCATTTTTATCCGCAGGCATCAAAGTTTTTTGCCACTGACTTCATATAATTAAAACTCGAATACAGCAACTCCATAAGGCGGCAATTTGTATGCGAATGAATACGGTCTTCCATCACATTCTTTCTTCTCCGCTTTGTATATCTTCTTACGATCTGCTCCGGTTCCGCCGTATTTCTCCTCATCACTGTTCAGGATCAGTTTATACTGTTTCTTTCTCGGCACTCCGACTCTGTAATCATCTCTTGCCATCGGCGTAAAGTTGCAGACGAACAACAGATTCTTCTTTGCACCTTTCGAATGTCTCATAAAGCTGTAGATACTTCTGTATCCGTCATCCGCATTGATCCATTCGAATCCTTCCCAGCTCTGATCCATCTCGTACATTGCCTTATGCCTCTTATACAGGTGTAAGAGGTCTTTTACCCACATCTTCATCTGCTGATGTGCCGGTTCGGCCAGCAGGAACCAGTCCAGTTCCCGTTCTTCACTCCATTCACGAAGCTGTGCAAATTCCTGTCCCATAAACAGAAGTTTCTTTCCTGCGTGTCCCATCATAAATGCATATCCAGCTTTCAGATTCGCATATTTATCAAATCCAAGTCCCGGCATCTTATTCAGCATCGAACACTTGAGATGTACCACCTCATCATGCGACAATACCAGAATATAATTCTCACTGTATGCATAACTCATGGCAAATGTCATCAGATGATGGTTATCCTTTCGGAAATATGGATCCAGTTTCATATATTCTGTGAAGTCATGCATCCATCCCATATTCCACTTCAGACTGAATCCCAGTCCACCTTCTTCTACATCTCCGGTAACCTGCGGCCATGCCGTAGATTCCTCTGCGATCATAAGTGCTCCCGGGTTTCTTCCAAGTACAACAGAATTCAGATGTCTGAAGAAATCGATTGCCTCCAAATTCTTATTCTCGCCATATTTGTTTGCAACCCATTCTCCGTCCTTCCGTCCGTAATCCAGATACAGCATCGAAGCAACCGCATCCACACGCAATCCGTCTATATGGAACTTCTCAACCCAGAATAACGCATTTGAGATCAGGAAGTTCCGTACTTCATTCTTTCCAAAATCAAATACTTTCGTTCCCCAGTCCGGATGTTCTCCCAATCTTGGATCTGCATATTCGTACGTCGGTGTTCCGTCAAAATCTGCCAGTCCGTGTGCATCCTTCGGGAAATGTGCCGGTACCCAGTCGAGAATGATACCGATTTTATTTCTATGCAGATAATTGATCATCCATGCAAAATCTTCCGGCGACCCATATCTGGATGTCGGTGCATAGTATCCGGTCACCTGATATCCCCAGGATCCGTCAAACGGATGCTCGGCAATTCCCATCAGTTCCACATGTGTGTAACCCATTTCTTTTATGTATTTGGTAATTGCCCTGGCAAATTCTCTATATGTATAGAATCCTTCATCTTCCCTTCCCGGATGACGCATCCAGGAACCAATGTGTGCCTCATAGACAGACATTGGCTCGTGCTTATGATTCCAGGTCTTTCTACGTGTCATCCACTCTGTATCTGTCCATTTGATATTCTCAATATCTGCGACCCTGGATGCTGTTCCCGGTCTTAACTCCGCATAATTGGCATATGGATCCGCCTTAAATATCTGTTCTCCCGAATAAGTCTCGATACAATATTTATACATCTGATCCTTCTTCACACCTGGTATAAAACAGGTATAGATCCCGAGCGGCTCTTCCCTCTTCATCGGATTTGCCTCTGTGTCCCATTCATTGAACTCTCCGACTACCGATACCGCCTGCGCATGCGGTGCCCACACTGCAAAATACACACCTTTTTGTTTTCCGTTCTGTACCAGATGTGCGCCCAGCTTCTCATAAATCTCATAATGATTGCCCTGTCCGAAAAGGTATTGATCCAATTCACCTATTTCATATGGTTTTTTCTTTTTTTCAGCCATAATTACCCCTCGCATTCTGCTGCATATTTATAAGAACATTATACTTTACAAACAGGCAAAAAGAAAGAGCTTTGACCGTTTAGTTTGTCAAAACTCTTTCAAAATCCGACCTGTAAATCCTGTTCTCGACAGCCTCTTACAGGTATTCGTTTTTGTTAAATTCTAAAGTCTTCTTCTTTCAGAATAATTCTGTCAGAATCGTCGGTTCCCTTGCCGAATACTCTTCGTGCAAGATGTTTTACATTTGCTTTCTGTGAATGTGAGATTGCTTCATCCATGATCTCTTTTACTTCAGCAACTGATACTGCATGATCTTCTCTCTGCATTACATCGATACGGCTGTACAGTGCAAGGATTCCCATCTCATCCAATTTGTATCCATTCTCTTTCGCATATGTCTGACCAAATGTTACCAGCTCATCATTGATGAATACCGGAAGCTCCAGCTTAGAACTGAACTTCTTCTTGAATTCCGGGTTTGCTGTCATCAGACGCTCCAGAGGTTTTCTCTGATCTTCCAGTACAAAGAGCAATTCTCCTGTTTTCTTCTCCATCAGATAATTTAACTCTTTTACAGTTCTCGCATTCAATTTTCCTGCATGCTCGATGATGATCGCTCCGCCGCGCAGCTTCTGAATAATATTCGTAAGCTCTTTCTTATTAAGAGATTCACCTGTAACGATTGCTACTTTACCCTGTTTCAGACTTCTCTGTTTCTGAATTGCTTTTACAATATCAACCGCAAGGACTGTCTTACCAGATCCTTTTCTACCAATCACAAGAAGGTTTCCTGTCTTGGATGTTCCTTCTCTCTGTGCCCTTCTGTCGTTATCAAGCACTTCAACGATCTGTTCGCTCATTCCTCTCACCGGTACAAAATATGAGAACAGCTTCTTCTGTTCTTCTGTAAGTCCGGCTTTCAGACCGATCTCACTCGTAGCACTCAGATCATATCTTCCGGTTACAACAAATCCTGTATCGAACGGAACACCGCCTTTAGATTTCTTGATTCTTGCTTGAATCTCTTCCTCTGATGGCTCTTCGATTTCTAACTCTTCATCCGCTTCTTCATCGTCTTCAATCTCTAAGTCTTCGTCATCAAAATCTGTCTCTTCATCGTCTACATCTGCAAAATCATCGTCGAAGTCTTCTTCTTCGTCCTCTACATCCGCAAAATCAGCATCGAAGTCTTCTTCTTCAAAATCGGCTTCTTCAAAGTCTTCATCCTCAAAGTCTTCCTCTTCAAAATCAGCTTCTTCAAAGTCTTCATCCTCAAAGTCTTCCTCTTCGAAATCAGCTTCTTCTTCGTCCTCTTCTTCGAAGTCTTCATCCTCAAAGTCTTCCTCTTCGAAATCAGCTTCTTCAAAATCTTCATCACCGAAATCGGCTTCTTCAAAACTGCTTCCACTCATATCGATTCCGCTAAGTTCTTCTTCGATTCCTTCAATGAAGTCTTCTTCCGTTTCCGAACCATCTTCAAAATCCTCTTCATAGAGTTCTTCTTCCGACTCTTCATTTCCCATTTCTTCCATCAGACGTACAATATCATCCGGAATTCTCTGTGTCTTGCTTATCGGTTCTGCCTCTTCCTCGGCCGCCTTTCTTGCTGCTTCTTCCTCGGCCTTTCTTCTTGCCTCTTCTTCGGCCGCTTTTCTTGCTGCTTCTTCCTCGGCTTTTCTTCTTGCTTCTTCTTCCTCAGCTTTTCTTCTTGCTTCTTCTTCGGCTGCCTTTCTTGCTGCTTCTTCCTCGGCTTTTCTTCTTGCCTCAGCTTCTGCCGCTTTTCTCTCAACTTCTCTGCGTTCTTCTTCCTGGCGGATACGAGCCTGTTCTCTTTCTTTCTGAAGACGCTCTTCATCTTTTGCTTTCTGCTTCTCGATTGCTGCTTCGTGGTCTTTCTGTTTTTCTTCCCATTTCTGAAGAATATCATCGATCATCATCTGACCATTCGCCAGAATCTCATCTTCACGCTCTTTCATTGCTTCTTCTTCAATTGTAATGCCATTGGCAACCGCCATGCCCTGCGCTAAAGCTTCCTCCAAAGTAGCTCCCGTCACAACCTGTTTGATCGTTGATCCATGTTCTTCCGCAGCCTCTTCCGGTTCAGTATATACCGGTTCTTCTTCCACGACTTCTTCTGCAGCTTCTTCTACAATTTCTTCCTGCGGAATCTCTTCTTGTACAACAGTTTCCTGCATTGGTACTTCCTGTGGAATCTCTTCCTGTACAACAGTTTCCTGCATCGGTACTTCCTGCGGAGGAATTTCCTGAACTTCAGATTCATCAACTCTTTCTGTCACTGGCTCTCTGACCGGCTCTTCTTGTACGTCAACAGTCTCTTCTGTACTTTCATTATATTCATTCTCGTCATCCACTTCTTCCAGTGTTGATTCCGGTTGTTTCTCCGGTTCCGGTTTCTTCTTAACCGCTCCCGGACGGCTGTCATATTTTTCCTGCTGAAGTGGTGTCAGTGGCTTATACTTCATCTTCAGTTCCATTGCAAGGTATACATATTTTCCTTCACTGAACCACAAGATCAGATCATCACATTCTTCCAGACATTCTGCTGTCATTCCGGCTTCATCATACAATTTGGCAAGTTCATATGCCCACTTTTCAATATATTCCGCTTTTTTAAATTCTTCCAGTGCTGTAATCTGATCTGTCAGCGATGCCCCCTGTGTTCTCAGAATCTTATATTTTAAAATATACTGATTCGGATCTTTTGGTGCCAGCTTTACGAATTCTTCATAACAATCCGTTGCTTCTCTGATATCTTTGATCTTCAATGCCAGTGTGCCTAAACGATATACAATTTTTCTGCTTCCCGGTGCTCTGTCAAATGCCAGGAACAGTATATCTCTCCCCTTCTTAAACTCACCGTTATATTCATAAATCTCACTGACTGTATTGAGCATTGACGCATTCTTTACTCTTCGCCAGTCTATACCATCAGCAATTTCCTTTGCCTGCTGGTACTCCTTCTTTTCCAGATGATCAAGCATTTGCTCGGTCTTCACCCTATATTCATATTTATCCAATATTTCTCACCTCAAATGTTTATTTTAAAAAAGCGTATTTCCCTACAATTTTACTTATATAAGTTTATCATATGACCTGTTTATTGTCAAAATATCCCGCCAAATATGTTAAAAAAATATTACAAAAATTACAATTTTTTTATCCCTGTAAAATATCTGCCGGCTGCTCTCTGATATCAACGTAAAAAACAGCCATCATATTCTTTCCTATGATGGCTGTTACATATTCAATTTTATCATATTTAATTTTTATATCGGAGAATGATTTTTAATTTTTATTCCCTGTCGCCTTTGTATGCTTTCCGATGATCTTTTACTCATCTTCTTTGCACATTCATTCAAATCTACTATTCATGTTTCTTTACACATATTAATAATATCTTTAAATATGTGGTATTCTGTTCAATATGTCTGCAGTTCTTTTTATCGTCCGGTGTATATTTTCTCCGTCTGTTCTATTCTTCCGAATCTCCTCTACCGGCCTTTTATCTATTATAATAAAGGCTTATTCTCTGGGAACTTCTACCTGCCATACCACTAACATATTGATTCGATGATTCTACTGTGTCCATTGGATTAAGCCTCCTTTTCATAAATTTCCAATCAACGATATCTCACCGACATATGAAATATTCTTCATCCTTGATAAACTTTTCTTTTATCACTTAAGATATAAGCTAGAATTTATTATCTCATCTCTTCTACGATTATGATCCATATCCCCTTGATACCATTCTATAATCGTTATTCATCCATTCTCTTTCTCTACAATATACTTTACGATATTTGATATCCGATGCCTTACCAGATATTTCATATCTATATCCTGTATTTTTCGATTCTTAAACGAATTGAGAATTTATAATAAAAATACATCTTATAAAATATGTGATATTCAATTTTCAAGATTCCCTTTCTCGTCAGGAATTCTTTTTTGTTTATTTTGGATTTCCTTTGGATTGATTATATAATATCATTCGACTTTTATTTTGTCAATACTTTTTGCAATTAATTTTATTTATTTTCCATTATTTCATTTTAATAGTTGAATTATCTGATTTTTCTTTCTTTATTTTAATGTTTACACAATACTATACATTTTCAAATCGTATGCTTTTGTTAACATCATACGCTTGCGCATGTCCAATTGTTAACCAGCTATCTTTTACAGTTGACATTTTATCCTGTTTATTTTATACTTCTGTTATATTTTTGATATAAAACTAAAGGAAAGGAGTTCTGCCATGTCATATGGCAGACAATTACCACTATGAACAACACAGTAAATAGCACAACAACGAAAAAGCTTTCCACCCGCAAACTGGTTCTGATTGCTTTGATGACTGCAATCACCTGTATCTTCGCTCCTATGGCGATTCCGATTCCGGTCAGCCCGGTACCGATCAGTCTTACCAACCTGGTGATCATGATCAGTATCTATGTACTTGGTTTTAAAGATGCAACCATCAGTTACATCGTATATCTGTTACTTGGTCTTGTCGGTCTCCCTGTATTTTCCGGTTTTACCGGTGGATTAGGAAAGCTTGCAGGTCCTACCGGCGGATACCTGATTGGTTTCATCTTCCTTGCACTGATTTCCGGACTGTTCGTTGATAAATTTCCAAAGAACAGAATCCTGGCAGTTGTCGGTATGATCATCGGTATGGCAGTCACTTATATCTTCGGTACAGAGTGGCTTGCAATTCAGTTAAAAATGTCCTTTGTTGCAGCACTTTCTGTCGGAGTTATCCCTTATCTTGCCGGTGACGCAGTGAAGATTATCATTGCGATCATTGTCGGACCTGTGCTTCGCAGCCGTCTGAGTCATATGCAGTAACAGTTACATCTACAGAACTTGCCACTGGCAGCTTCTCTTGCATACTTTGGTATCTAAAAAACACACAATACCGATTATATGATTCCTTCTGTTTCGGTATTGTGTGTTTTATTTTCCCTTCTGGAACCTCGACTATAAAACTTCCGGTTTTACAATATAATATCTCCCGTTTTCTTGCCGGTATCCATATCATAAGCCTCGATAATATTTCCACTGATCACGTATAATGTATCTTCTATATAAATCCCCCGGATACCTTGCGAAGTATTTCCATTAATCTCTTCTTTCAGGATTGTTTCAAACTTTTTCTCTTTTCCATTATAAGTCAGCAGGCAGTACGTTTCCCCATTCTGGCTGTAGCCGGAGAACCCGATCCTATTTTTCTGCTGATCGGCAAGAACGGATTTGTAATCGTATGCTGCATTTGTTCCATACAGATCATCCAATACAAGGGTTGATTCTTCTTTTACATCCGTTCTGTCTGTAATATCGAACATGGTGATTTTTACACCTTCCGACACCCCTGATTCTTCATCGGTTGACATGCCGATTCCAAGTAATTTATCTTCTCCATAGAAATGCAGATATTCTGAAAATCCCGGGATTTTTAATTTGCCGAGGATCTTTGGTTTCTCCGGATTGGACAGATCCACGCTGAACAACGGGTCTACCTGCTCATATGTCACGAAATATCCTGCCTCTTTCATGAATCTTGCAGAATAGATGGATTCCCCTTTTGCCAGATTCTCGATAGAACTGATCTTATCCAATTTCTTATCTAAGATTGTTACCAGATTTTCATCATCATTGGTTGTAAATAATCTTAAGTTTCCTTTATATTCATCCAGTGAAAATGTATCATTCAGATATCCTTTTACTTTTCCCTGAGCTACGGCCTTTAGCTTGCCCTTTCTATAAGAAATCTTGCGAAGTGTCGTCACAGTCTGATTATCCTGCTGCCATTCTGATTCATAATAGTAGATATTTTTTCCACTTACATACATTTGACCGCCTTCGGAGAGAATTGCCTTATTATCCACTGTTTTATCCGGTTTGCTGATGTCCACGGAACTGATCACTTCATACATTGTTCCACAATTCACCGGCGGCAGACAGATACTGGTCTGGCTCATCTCTTTGCCATTCACCAGAGGCACATAGGTGACCGGTTTATCTTTGACCATGTCGCCACCTGTATAGTATTCACTGAACAGATAAAGATATCCGTCTTCCATACGAGACGAATTGTAAGTACCACTCTGTGTTACCTCGCCTTCTTTTACCGGCTTTTTAATATCGCGGATGTCATAAGTGACCGCCGCTGTTTTAGTCTGATTCCAGGTATCTGTGTTCGTCTGCTTTTTGTTACTTTTATCTGCACATTCTTTCTGACATACAGCCACCAGTTTCTTTTGATCTGTATTTACATAAAACTCCTGTATTGTGTATTCTTTTCCAAGCGTAATCTCGCTGTATTTTTCTATATTCGTTCCGCTGTTTCCTACGTCTACAATATCGATGGTCCGGCCATTATCTTCCCGCACATATAGATAAGTCCCGTCTGTTTTGGCAATATCTCCTTCATCTACACCGGACTGTCGTACATTGGTCTGTGAATAACTGCCATCTGCTGTTGCCACACCGGTATCTGCCGAGGCCGTTTCCGTTGAAGACGCCGTTGATCTTCCTGTTGAAGCCGAATCCTCTACGGCTGCTGTTTCATTTACACTTCTTGCATACATTGCAATGCCGGAGTTATCTTGTGAACGTTTGATATATTTATAGATTTCGTCATAACTTTGGGCTGTCCTGATCTTCTTACTGTCGCTGATCTTCTTTACTGTATTACTATTTCCTGCACTGCTGCCTGCATTGCCACCTGACACATCCGGAGAATTTATCGCTCCTTCATGCATCCTTCCATACTGCCACACTACAGTTCCCGCCACAACTGCCACGCAGGCCGCCGCTACAAGCCCGATTTGATACGGACGGAAATGTTTCTTCTGTTTTTTCTTTTCCAATAATTTATCTATATTCTCCGATCTCAGACTATCCGGGACTTCTGTATCTTCTGACATTCTTGAAATCTGATCTAGGATGTCCTGTTCACAATATTCTTTATGTTCATTCTCGCGCTTCATACCTTCTCACTCCCTTCTTTCCTTCTCATCTTCGCCGTAACTGCCCAGCACACATTCCATCTTCTTAAGTGCCCGGCTCCGCTTCGATCGTACCGTGTTCGGATTCAGCCTCATCATCTCACCGATCTCCTGACTGCAATACCCGCCGAATACGGATAATCCGACTAATATCTGTT
>OLNS01002167.1_pt1 | contig 13359 bp, 10 predicted proteins | sample 1673031 | NCBI WGS metagenome assembly OLNS01 (sample SAMEA3136748, study PRJEB25190) | human gut metagenome | biome: human gut; feature: human-associated habitat; material: faeces | place: Austria | collected 2013
TCTGCTTCATGAAAACCGGCGCAAAACGAGTCTTAAGTTCCTGTTCTTTTTCTTCCGTGATCCGGAGCATACCATCCATTCCTGCATGCCCTGCGAACACAATATCCTTACAGGCTCGTGCGGTTTCCCGGTTCCATGCTTCTTCCTTTGGAGCCTTTGCGATTCCTGTAACCGTCACTGCGATCGCCCGAACCGCCGGATTGACAGATGCCTGTACTCCTGCAAGCATGATATTATACTTTTTGCATGCTTTTTTGAGAAGCTTTTCACTCTTGTGGATTCTGGATTTGAACACGTATTCCGGATAGGCGATCTGTACACTAATGCCTGCAGATGGTTCATGCGTATCCTGCATATCCTCACTCCGGATATCCGCTTCCTGCTCCTCATCCTCTGTTATATCAGGGCAGACAGAGAACACTGCACCCTGTGCCGCCAGTGCGTTCACAGTCTGTGCAAGTGCATGGACCCCGATCTGCGGAGATAAACCGTAGACGGTAACTGTTTCGCTTATAAGCTGTTCTGTCTGTGTCTCTAACTTCATGTTTATTATGTTCCCCTTTTATATTTATACAAGATACGGAATAATCATCGTTGCTACCATGGCAATGATGACGATAAGCACAACAATTGATACAATTCTTCTTGTTCTTTTATTGTTGAAATTCATTCTTCTACCTTCTTTGATTTTATTTTCGTTACTGCTTCTTCTCATTCTTATCAATTTTTACGTAAACAGTAACGTATTTCTCTACATTTTATACTCTTTACAATATTTTTGCAAGAAACAATCCTCACATTTCGGACTTCTTGCACTGCAGATCGTACGCCCTTTTCATAATTTAATTTTCTCTATCTTACAGACTCTTGCCTCCTGATTCAGCGGATTTCTGTTCTGATAGTCAAATAAAATATATGTATCTGTCAGTTTGAAATATTCCAGATGCGTCATTTTACGCATCTGATTTCTGTCGTATTTTCCATAATCCGTAAGGTACTCATGCGTCTCCTCTTCTGTCTCATAAAATGCTCTTGCAGCATCTTTCGTTACTGGATATTCTCCGGCAAATCCTGGACGGCTCTTTGCATTTTCACGCAGATAATAATCATAAGTGAGCACTTCCCGGAATAAATCTTCTTTTTCTTTGTGATATTTTCTCACATAATTTAACAGGATCTCATATCTTGCACTCCGCTTGTGCTGAACTGAATTATAATCATTTTCCTCATAATAAGCAGCAAGCCGGTCATACATATCAAATGCAGAATCATATTCTTTTTCCAGTTCTTCCATCGTGTTCGTGAATTGACGGCTGTTATAATACACTTCTACCATCTCTTCCACGCCTTTCAGCCTCAATACATCTTCATAAGAAATCCATTTTGTATAAAGTACTTCATACGGTGGATGCGCTTTGTGCACAATTCCATATTCCTTCTGATGTTCCTGCATAAATGATCCTTTCAGCACTTTCAGGAATCCTAACTGGAGTTGTTCTGGTTTTAATGCGTAGACATCATCAAAAGAATGTGCGAAGCTTTCCACATCTTCGTATGGAAGTCCCGCAATCAGATCCAGATGTTCGTGTACATTTCCTCTCTCCTGGATTCTCCTCACGATTCTGGATACTTTTTCAAAATCCATAACTCTGTGGATCTCTTTAATCGTCTTCGGATTTGTTGACTGCACACCTATTTCAAGCTGTACCAGTCCGGGGCGCATCTGTTCTAACAATTCCAGTTCTTCCTCATTCAGAATATCTGCCGCAATCTCAAAATGGAAATTCGTGATTCCATTATCATGCTCCATGATATATTTCCAGATTGCAATACTGTGATCATGCTTACAGTTAAATGTACGATCGACGAATTTCACCTGCGGAACATTATGGTCCAGGAAAAACCGCAGTTCCTTCTTTACCAGTTCTATATCTCTGAACCGCAGGCGCTTGTCTACCGAAGACAGACAGTAGCTGCAGGAAAATGGACAGCCTCTGCTTGTCTCATAATAGATAATTTTGTGTTCAAAATCTTCTATGTGGTCGTAGACAAACGGAACCTCACTTAAATCCATGATCGGCCGCCATGGTTTATCGATGATTTCATTTTCTTCTGTCCGGAAAGTAATGCCTATAACATTTTTTAACTGGTTATCCACACTCTCTGATTTTTTCCAGGAGTTATCCACATTCTCTTTCTTTTTTTCGAATTCATTTCGGTATATCCGGCAAATTTCTTTAAATGTCTTCTCTCCTTCCCCTTTCATTACACCTTTGACACACGGTAGACGTCTTAACACATCCTGCGCATCATAGGAAACTTCCGGACCGCCAAGCCAGATTGGCATATCCGGGCGTAATTTTCCGATTTCCAACACAATCTCCTCTATATAATCCAGGTTCCAGATATAGCAGGAAAGGCAAAGGATGTCCGGTTTTCTCTTATAGATATCCATCAGGATATCATCCTTCTGCTGATTGATCGTGTACTCCCCGATCTCCACCGCCGGATCTTCGGCATAGGCTTTCAGACTGTAGACCGCTAGATTGGAATGTATATATTTTGCATTGACTGCTGCCAGTAATATCTTCATTATGCTTTCCTCCAGATCAGAATCTCTCCTCCGGTTATATACCGGATAAGATAAATCATCATATATCTAGGTATTATAAATTGGTATCGCCTTTTTTACAACATTTCCATTGACTTTTTGTCCGGAACACGTTAAAATATTGAGCTGTGCAGCCGGGGTGTTAGCGGTACCTTGCACCTGCAATCCGCTATAGCAGGGGTGATATTGCGCAGAGGGCTTGTTTTTGCAGAGCTGCCCTTGGAAAGTGACGTTGATGTTTGGGTCTTACGCGACGGGACTCCATGAACCGTGTCAGGTCAGGAATGAAGCAGCACTAAGTGGAACCTCTCGGGTGCCGTAAGGGTGCCTGGGCTGAGTTAACTACCAAGGTAACGTCTGTGAAGGCTCGTTCGAAGCGCAATGCACATAAATAATAATATAGTATTCATCTTATCCACTGTGATTTTTCGCATGTGGGTATTTTTTATATACAGAACCTGCCATGGCCGGTTTTCTATAAAAATAGAGACAGAAGAATTTCCAAAATTCCTCTGTCTCCGTTTTTTATACTATGCCAAATATTAACGCCAGCAATATCACAATTGCATTTGTTACTGTCTGTACCGGAACTGCCTTCTTACAGAAGTGCTGTACATCTGTCTCTGTCAATGCACATCCAAGATAAGTTGATGAGTTTGTCGGTGTTGAACTCGTTGCCAGTGACAGGTTACATACGAACGGTGCAATGATCGTCACTGCCGGAATTCCAAATCCTGCCCCGATAGAGATGAACACCGGATACATTGCATTAAAGATCTGGAATGGAATAAAGTAAATGATAATCACACATAACAGCAGTAAGATGATATGTATATATTCCAGCATGAACTTCGGACAGATCTTAATCAGTCCGTCTGAGATAGCTCCTACCATTCCCGTATTATTGAATACTGCCTGATATACAGAGATTGCAAGCAGCATTACGATAATGTTCAGATACATCGGTCCGACTTTACCAAATATCTCACCAAAATTCTTTGGATAGTTGATCATTGCCGTTACGACCGTTGCTGCCATAAATACCAGATATGGAGGCAGACTGAATACACCAAGACCGACCATGAATACAATGAATAAGATAAAATTAATCCAGAAAAGCTTTGGCCGTCTGTATGGATTCTCTTCTACTTCTTTTGTCTCCTCTTCTACATTTTCTACAACTACGCCAAATGTTCCCACACGTTTCTTATGCTTGATCCCAAAGTATACCCACTGCAGAACGATGGCCGGGATAAAACATAATGCCCATGGAACCGATGCCTTTGACAGTTCATTGGCAGATAATCCTGCAGAAGATGCCGTATATGCCATTCCAATCCCCCACGGAATGAAGCACATCGCAGACATTGCAGTCTGTGCTATGATAAATGCTGCCTCACGGTCAAAATCATATTTCTTATAAAGTGGTACCAGGATCGGGAATGTGATCAGGTACGCCGGTGTAAAGTTTCCTGTCAGAATTGCAAATGCTGCAATTACGGATGTCAGGATCATAATTACGATGACATTCATCTTATCGCCAAGCTTGTTCGTCACTGCTGATATGATAGTATCAAATACTCCTGCTTCTGTAAGCATCTGAAAATACAGAAATGCAAACAATAACATGAATCCCGCAGATTTCATGATCGAACTGAACTGCTCCAGTACAAAGTCACTTGTCTCCTGTAAGCTAAAGCCCAAAAGTAACGAGCAAATGATCGGTACAATAAATAATACAAAGTTAAATGGTACTTTCTTCGTGACAACCGTTGCCACAACGATCAATACCAGAATAATGGCCATTACAGTAGCATTCATAGTCTGCACCTCCTTAATTCATGTGTGCTTTCAGGAATTTTTCCACAATATCCATATTCTTCTCTGTCCAGAATGCCGGATCTCCGTGTTTTGCATTCTCTACCAGATAGAATTCTACTTCTTTGTCTTCTTCTCTTAATTTTTTATACAGGCGGATACTCTGCTCCGGTGCTACCAGATCATCGGCAAGTCCGTGCATCATCAGGACCGGTGGTATCTCTGTCTCTTTTTTTACATAATTCATACAGGTAACTGCATTGGAAAGTTCCGGATATTCATATACATTCTTCTTACCGATCAGCATTCCTTCCGGACTGTCCGGTTCTCCCTGGTTCAATGTAGTTGGGAAATCTTCTTTTATCTGTACGCATGTAACTCCGTAGAAATCTACGATTGCATTTACCTTGCAGGAATATTCTCCATATACATCTGTGTCCATCAGCTCCTGATCTGCCGTAACCCCCGCAATAAACGCTGTATTGCCGCCGCTTGAATCTCCCATTATAAAGACCTGGGACGGATCAATACGATATTCCTCTGCATGTTTTCTTAAGAAACGTACACCTGTCTTTGCATCTTCTACAGGAGCAGGAAATGTAGCAAGATCGCTTTCTCTGTATTGAAGAATCGCTGTCACAAATCCACGTCTTGCAAGATCTGCCATTGCTCCAAGCCGTTTATAGTTGTCCTGTTTTCTCCATGCCGATCCCTGAACATACAAAATTGCCGGATATATCTTTGGTGCTTTGGCATTCGTCTCTGGTACGATCATCTGGAGCGTACGCTCAATCCCGTCTCTGTTTACATAGCATACATCATGCTTATATATACCATATCTCTCCGTTCCGTCTGCTGTGAGTTTCTGAACCTCTTCCATCCCCTCAATCTGTGTCCGGAAATCTTCAAAACTCATATTTTTGATTTCTTCACTTGTCATTATCCGTTTCCTCCTGACCCGTTTTTCTATATTGTTAATTTTATAACTGGATACAGGTATCAGGTCAAGTGTACTCTTATTAATACATTTTATAATTTTCAGTCTTTTTAATCATTTTCTATTAATTTTTTCTATTCTTTTCTTTCTAATTTCACCTCTTCAATGGCATTTTACCTCACTAAAGTGCAAAAACCTGAGATTAACTCCCAGGTTTCAGTAATATATATATTTTCAAATAATTCCAATCATTTCCTTCTTCATCATGTGTGATCTTAATCCTTACACAGTAAGCATCTCCCGGTATCTTTGCATCTTGTTGAAACTTTCGGTATATCTTTCGGATTTTCTTCTGCAGCACTCCTTCCGATGCATACGGTCCGGTAATTTTCAGATACAGGACAAATGCTCTTCCGCCTTTTATCCTGGTATATCCTTTTTGCCTGCTCCAGACATTTTCATTTTTTTCGATATCTTCTATATACTCTGCCCGTACTGCCTGTCCCCAGGAGAACTGGTTTTCCGTTCCATTCAGACTTTCTCTGCTTATCTTAAGTACCGATTTGCTTTCCGGTGCATAATCCATGAAATTAATCCCGTCCGATTCAAGTTGTGCATTTTTGCCATATTCCAGGTTATTCGTCTGAAATCTGATCCAGAAATCCGGCATTTCTTCTATATACCAGTTTCCCTGTTTCTTTTCTATCTCTTCCGTCTCTGCAAGATAATCCGTCACACGTTTTTTTAATTCCTGCAATTCTGACAGTGAAGCATCTATTTCCTCTAATCTTTTTTTCAACAGATTATCTATCGCTTCTGAATCTGCTTCCTTTATCAGATTCCCGACCTCTTTCAATGCGAACCCAAGATTCTTATACTTCATACATTCGTAAATATCCGTGCATGCCCTTATATCGTAAGACCTGTAATTCGAATGTTCTCTTCTCGTAGAACTCAGAAGACCAATCTTCTCATAATATTTTATTGTATGTACAGACACACCTGTAAACTTTGCAAGCATTCCTACTGTCTTTTCATTCATATGATCACCTGTCTTTTATATTTCCCCGGTCTGTTCTTTGTCCAGCTGCTTTTTCTTCTTCCTTGCTTCTCTCAATTCTTTAAAAAATGATTTCATCATCTGACTGCATTCTTCTTCCATCACTCCTGTCGTCAATTCTACCTGATGATTAAATTCAGGCATATCCAGAAGATTTAAGATAGAGCCTGCACAGCCGGCTTTCGGATTCATACATCCGACTACTACCCGTGTCATCCGGGACTGTACGATCGCACCGGAACACATCTGGCATGGTTCCAGAGTTACATACATCGTACAATCCTCCAGTCTCCAGTCATTCATCTTCTTGCTTGCTTTTTTGATCGCGATCAGTTCTGCATGCGCCAGGGTATTATTATCAATTGTTCTGCGGTTATATCCTCTCCCAATGATCTTATCCTGATATACGATCACACATCCGATCGGCACCTCACCGATCGCATATGCTTTCTTTGCCTGTTTGATCGCTTCTTTCATATATTTTTCATCTGTGCTTTGCATATTCATTCTCCGTCTATTTTCCTGTTTTCTATCTCTTCTGTGGTTCTACACAGTCATGTGATCCTCTTATATCCCTGCACCAGTATCCGAACTTCTCTCTGTCATTCTTCTCTTCATCTGTAAGCTTAAGATCCAGCTCTTCTGCAGGAATGAATTCCGGAAATCCAAAGCTTTCTGCGGCTTTTTCTTCCTGCGGATGATACACTCCCGGTACTCCTAATTTTAACCGGTCATCACGGACTGTCAATATCAGATGGTGATAATTATAATACCCGTGGATCAAAAAACTATTATTTGCATGTCTCCATTCACACCTCGGAAGACACACCATATCTTTACGCTGGATCTTGCGGACTTTACCCCCCAGGCAGGCCTCTTTTTCCAAATCATCTTCAAGTTTCCCACTCTCTGATTCTTCATCCTGCAAGGTTTCCTTCTTACATTCAGTTTCTCCGTCCTGCGCTAATCCCTTCTTACATTCCGGTTCTTCACCCTGCACGGAATCTTCTTCCATCTTCCACATTTCCATCCTGCAGACGTTTACTACATCGTCATTCCAGACTGCCGCATACCAGTGTCCATTTACGTCCTTTAATATAATTCCGTTGACAAGATTATAATTTTCTTTCTTACCGACATCCTCCGGTGTATAGCATAGCTGCCAGTTCACCGCCGGGCCGGGAACCTCTGTCACTCCCTGCGGGATTCCAATACATTTATCTTCTGTATTCCAGAACAGATACGCCCTAAGTCCCTGCGCATTTTCTTCCATCCGGAATCCTTTTCCGTGCACATGGATCACGCACTGATCCACATCCTGTTCTACTTTTACGAAGCCTACATTCCGCATCTTTTTCTCTTGTTCGTATTCATACAGATATCGAATAAACCGTCTCAAAATATCCTCTCCTGTTTCCGGCTATTTATCACAATCTATTCTGAAATATTCTCTTTTATGCCATAATCGCATTCAATTCCTGATACAGCCTCTTCGCATAGCTGTCTGTCATACCACAGATATAATCCGTAACTAGCAGAAGTCTCAGATAAAGACGATAAACTTCTGATTTTTCTTCTGCATGATAACGATATGCTTTTTTATAATTATTGGAAATAAATGAAATCAGTCTTTCTTCTATTGAGTTCAGTTTCTGCGTTGGATCATCATATTTTATTGCTGCACCGACAAACCTGTCCAGCAGATTATCCAGCATCACCGCCTCTTTCACTTCCATACGATAGATCGTCTCTGTTTTAAATACACATTTGCACGCTATCTCTCCAAGCAGTTTTACCAATCCTTCAGCCAAAGTACCTGCAAACAGATCTTTTTTATACGTGCCTTCCATAATTTCTTCATAATGAGAAGTAAATCCGGAAGTTGCGCAGCCAATCAAAAATCCCTGTGCTTTTACGATCCAGTTCTTCACTGCATAATCACCGGGATCATCTACCCCGTTCTTCTTTGCACGGTCGTATAATTCTACCAGTTTATCTGCCGGGCAGAACCAGTTCTGATCTTTCTCTTCTGGGTCTGCATACTTTTTCTCCCTGTTCTGTAGTTTTCTGAGTTCATCTCTGAGACTATGATATGTAAGAAATCTTTTTACAAATGCATCTTCAATATCTGCGGTCTTATATGCAATATCATCTGCTGCCTCAAGTATAAAGGTAAGTGGATGTCTGTGATTTCCCGCACCCGTCTCTGATACAATATCCTCGAACAGTTCCCGGTCTGCATAATAATAGCCCATCTTCTTCTCTCTTATATCTCCTGATTCCGGATGGATCTTTGTAGATGCTACCGGATATTTTATAATTGTATTCAAAAGCGCATACGTCAGATTCATTCCATTTTCATCTACCAGAAAATGTAATTTGCTGACCAGCCTAAGTGCCTGTGCATTTCCTTCAAAATGATAAAAATCCTCCCTCATCTGAGGTTCGAGCAACTCCTCAAGTGACGTTCCATGATATGTCAGAAGCGGAAGATTTCTTTCAAACCATTCCCTGATCGCCGCTTCTCCATAATGACCAAACGGTGGATTGCCGATATCATGAATCAGTCCTGCACACTGAAGAATATTGCAGATATCCTCTTTCATCTGTACAGTGAAACTGGAATCTTTCTTGTGTACCAATATGCTTTCTCCTATATTCTGACCCAGAGATTTTGCCAGCGAAGAGACTTCCATGGAATGGGTCAGTCTCGTACGGATAAAATCACTTTTATCCAGTGGAAATACCTGTGTCTTATCCTGAAGTCTCCTAAATGACGCACTGCCGATGATTCTGTGATAATCTTTTTCGAATTCACTTCTAAGGTCTGCATCACCATATTTTTGACTCTTGTATCTGTTCTGTCTTTGACGTTTTGTTGATAAAAGCCTTGTCCATTCCATTTTCTGCTCCTCCTTCATATTTTAATCTACAAAATTTGCCACCGGAAGTTCCTGTAGGCGGCAGCTTCTCTTGCATCCCCTTGTACAAAAAGTGTCCAGCCGGAGATCCGGCTGAACACCTTATTCATAACATTTTCTTTCTATGTTCATTCAACACTAATCCAGATAGATCGGCGGCTCATAATCTTTTCCGAGAAGTGCCTTTTTACGTTCCTGATATCCAAGGAATGCCCACTCCGTCATATCTGTCCACTGATGTTTTCCTCTGTCATATACCTGTACATAGCCGATTCTCTTCGGATGCATTCTTACGCTGTTTGATTCATATTCATGTCCTGTGTAAGGATTAAGTTCACCTTTACTGAGATCCTCTTCATCGGATGTGAATAAGTCTTCTTCATTTTCCTGCGCATACCGGCTCTGATATCCGTTATTCTCATAACCGGAGGTCTCATCAGCTGCTGCATATGTTTCCTCCTGTTCCGGTTCCTCCGGCATAAATTCTTCTGCAAGTTTCTCTGACTCACCGTCTCCCGAATAATCAAACTCATGATACTGGATTTCCGGCTTTTCTTCTTTTGCCGGTTCTTCATGCGCTGATTCTTCTTCATGCTTTTTACGTATTCCGAAGAGCGCTCTCCATCCATGCGCTTTCTTCTCCGGTTCAACTTTCTTCGGCTCCGGTTTTTCCGGTTCCTCTGGCTCTTCTACTTCCGGTTCTGACTCATGAGCTGACTCCTCTGTATATTTCGGTTCTGACTCATAAGCCGGCTCCTCTGTATATTCCAGCTCACTTTCATAGGCTGGTTCTTCTGCATATTCCGGCTCTGCTTCATACACTGGTTCTTCTGCATACTCTGGCTCTGCTTCATACGCCGATTCTTCTGCGTATTCTGGCTCTGCTTCATACGCCGGTTCTTCTGCGTATTCTGGCTCTGCTTCATACACCGGTTCTTCTGCATATTCTGGCTCTGCTTCATACACTGGTTCTTCTGCATATTCCGATTCTGACTCATACACCGGCTCGTCTTCATATACTGGTTTCTCAGCATGCTCCTCTACACCCGCTGCAGGTTCTTCTTCACTTACAGTCACCGACTCTTCTGCTTCCAGTGTCACAGCTTCCGAACTTCCGGTTTCTTCCACCGGCTCCGGTATCTCTTCTTCCTGCTCTTCTATTTCTGTGGCAGGTTCTGCTGTCGCTTCTTTCTCTCTTACAAAATCAAATATTGTTTCCTGAACATATTCCGGATCTGGCTCTACAACCTTTTTAGACTTCTTCTTTTTCTTCTTTTCTATTGCATCTAATTCTTTATGAATATCTACAAGCTCACCTATCGTAATATCTCTTTCTTCTGCTTTGGCAGGTGTTTTCTTCTTTTCAGGCTCTGTAATTTTCTGGGCCTTTGAAAGCTTCTCTTCATGCTCCTCATGTTCTTCTAATATATCCAGATAAAACGGACACTCAAGAATCTTTGCGATCATTCGCATATCCTGCTCCTGGAAATTATCTCTGCCAAGACGCTGGGTCAGATTCTGACGCGACATCTTCTTTCCTGTCTGTTTTTCTATCTTCTCTGCAAGTTCTTTGATCGTCATCCCTTTACGGCTCAGAATGATCTTGACCTGTTCTCCAAATGTTAATTCCAACATCGTCTTCCTCCTTAATTATTATTACGCTCCCATACTCTCCTCATGTGTTTTTTTATGGTTTTGTAAACATTTTTCTATCTTGATAAATCTTTATTTTTCCCTTTTATATTCTAACAAATCACAGAAAACACGTCAACTCTGCTTACGTTACATTTCCCCGAAAATAAAGGCTAAAAATGAAGTTTTTCATTCAGTTTTTTAACGGTCTTTTCATCCATTTTGACTATTTTTCTATCATAAGAAATGATTCCATTTACCTCTTCTTCTATATCCGATAATTGTGTGTAAACAGTTGCACTTAATCCACGGCTGATATTCGGAATAATGAGCTTTTTTATCAATTTCTCATAGCCCGCCGTAAGTTCTCTTTTTCTCTTGAACTTTTTATAACCGTAGACCTTTTTCTCGTACATACTATGCTTCGGGATCTGCAGCGAATACCCGCCAAACTCAGTAAGTGCCGTTACCCTCTTTTCCGGTGTTACATGCAAAGGGAAGAAATAATCATGGATGCTTCGTATATCCCCGCACCCCTGATCAAACCAGCCACTCGCAGAATCTGTCAGCCTGTAAGGATCTTCTGCCCTTACTATATCTGTCATCTTCTTCGTCTGAAACTGTCCCCATCCTTCATTAAAAATAACCCATGTAACAATGGATGGATGATTATAAAGCAATCGAACCGTCTCCTTCATCTCTTTTTCAAACTGTCTCTGCCCGGCCGGATCCTGACGTCCCATCAGATGAATCCTGGTATCTTTTGCCCGGATATGCATTCCCTCCATGGCTGTCGCCATATACGTTACATACCAGCTCTTATAATCCCGTCCTCCGTTCACCATATCCTGCCAGACCAACATACCGATACGGTCGCAGTGATAATACCATCTCTGCGGTTCTATCTTAATATGCTTGCGGATCATATTGAACCCCAGGTCCTTCATCTTCTGAATATCATAGATCATCGCTTCATCACACGGCGATGTGTATAGACCATCCGGCCAATATCCCTGATCCAGTACTCCCTTTTCAAAATACGGCTCATTGTTCAAAAATATCCTCGGTATTCCCTCTTTGTCATTTTTAACTTCTACCTTACGCATGGCAAAGTAACTTTCTACCGAATCCTCTCCCATCCTCACATGAAGATCATACAGAAATGGATCTTCCGGACTCCAGCTTCTCATATGTGGTATCATGATCACACACGGCTTTCCCGTCTTTCCGGATGCTTTCACCGGCCACATCTTTCTTGCTGTTATCGTAACTTCGTAATCAATATCTTTTATGCCATGTTCTTCTTCCATCTGGATCATTATAGAAGACTGGTCATAAAGAGGTGTGATCTTAAGATGTCCGATATAACACTCTGGAACTTTTTCAATCCATACGGTCTGCCAGATTCCACTCTGTGCCGTATAGAACATCCCTCCGTTTTTAAGTTTCTGTTTTCCTCTGCTATAATAACAAGTCTCCGAATAATCTCTTACTTTTACGGTCAACAGATTCTTTTCTTCTTTTAATGCTTCCGTAATATCATATGAAAATGGAAGATAGCCTCCCACATGCTTTCCCTGTTTCTTTCCATTTATATATACGACCGCACACTGATCTACCGCTCCAAAATGAAGGATCCATCTGCTTCCCTTCTCCGGCTTTACTTCATCCGGAAACCTTCTCTTATACCATAGATATTCTTCTGGTTTTAACTGTCTGTTTACCCCCGACAATACAGCTTCCGGCGAAAACGGAACCAGGATATCCCCATCCATTTTCTTTGGAAATCCTTTTGTTTCTCTTATTGCATATTTCCATATTCCGTTCAGATTTACATAGCTTTTTCTGCGCATGAGCGGTCTTGGGTACTCCCCTAGTACATTCTTTTCATTTATATTGTCTGCCCATTTTGTCATTAACTGTTTCATGTTCATACACCCCTTTATTAAGCAAGTCTGACTTCGTGTAATCTCCCCTCGATCTCATTATCTGTCGTAATTACCGCGACCCTTGCGTCCCCCTGCTCCAGTTCGTACTCCCTGCACAGATATTTCTCCGGATATTCCTCAGGCTGCTTTTTCAGATATGGTATGCCGTCCTGTCCCCAGGCAAATTCATATGTGCGCATGTCCAGGCCCATTCCTCTTCTGGTTGCTTTCATAAAGCTTTCTTTTAATACCCAGAAGCGGTAAAACCACTCCGCCTGTTCTTTTTCATCCTTCTCATTGCGGATGATCTCACATTCTTCCCGGCAAAAATACCGTTCTGCCACCGGCATCCGCAGCTTTCCCTTCATCTCCACATCACAGCCTGTCTGAACATCTTCACGGTCACTACAGGCACACAATACATATTTTCCCGAATGTGACAGATTGAAAAC
>OLNS01002176.1_pt1 | contig 13338 bp, 18 predicted proteins | sample 1673031 | NCBI WGS metagenome assembly OLNS01 (sample SAMEA3136748, study PRJEB25190) | human gut metagenome | biome: human gut; feature: human-associated habitat; material: faeces | place: Austria | collected 2013
GCGGATTAGGAACTTTCATCCATTAGTGACGTGCGCCGCAAGGCACACCAAAAAAAGACAAGCAATATGACTTGCCTGTCTTTAAGAAAAAAAACAAATGAAAAATATCTGTCCTTCTACCGATTTTCAACGCTATATGAAAATATAAAATTTTACATACAAAAAACGCCCAATTTAATGAAAAATTGAGCGATCATTTTAAATTATGAATATTTGTGATATGAAATTACACCACTCTCAAACGATGCGAATGTTGTGGTCAAATTATTGAAAGTTTGATTACCATATGAAATTACACTACTCTCAAACATTATAAAGCATTAAATGAGTGATTCCTTGGTTTGATTACCATATGAAATTACACTACTATCAAACCTCCCATTGCGAAAGGATATTATTGGATTAAGTTTTTTTACCATATGAAATTACACTACTATCAAACGTTGCCGAGTGGCAAGGGTGGAACCCTGGAGTTTTATTACCATATGAAATTACACTACTATCAAACCTCAGTTTTTAAGTCATGCCTACACGCACATGTTGTATTTCATATGGAATTAGATGTTAACCTTTATCTACTATAAATATGAGAGATTTGAGAGTAAATTTTTTTATCTCTCATGGATCAACTGAATGATACATCCGAAATCCCCTGCTCTATAAACAATGATCTTTTCAGCGTGATAAGTGCGAACACATGTGTCATCGACATAAATGGTCATCCAGTTTGTAAATTCATGCTGTTTTTCATAGTGTGATCCAATTTCTGCATCTTCATCAACGATATATGCAGAATAGCGGCCATCTTCTCCAAAATCCAATACCTTTGACTGCAAACCTCCGTCAGAAATTCCTGCTAAAATTAATGCTGCGATATTACTATCGCCGATGTAACTACTTTCGTATGATTTATATGATCTCATAATTTTTCTCCTTTGCTATATAATTTGTTCTTTCATTATAAATATGAAAGAAAATTAATTATTTTATTTTCACATATAAGATTTTAAGAAAAACTAACTGATCTGCACATCAGTAGGTGGCAGCTTCCACTCTCAAAGCTTTGTGATTTTTATCTTCTTTCCATTTTTACTTTTAAGTTCAAGTCCATTATTCATTTTTTTTATATGTTGTAAAAATAACTGGATATGTTACTTTCATATTATATCCTCCTATAAATATCCTTTCTTATGGATGTTTTCTTTCCCATTCTTCCATATTGTGTTTCATTCTTTCAACACGATCACGACTTTCTTTGTCGTCAGCAATTGTTCTTATTTGATCGCTTCGAATCAAATATCTTTCTGTGTCGTCTTCAACCTTATCAATTAGATAATCAGGATGCAATTCATGAAAGTTTTTAATTGCAGCTTCTTCGGATTCTGCAATATAAAATGATGAGGAGTAAAAACAACCAGGATGATTTCCTTCGTAGAAACTGATACAATACTTCCTTAAACGCAATTCTTCTTTAACATCTTCATACACAATGTTTCTTATCTTTTCTGTGTCGCTACAGTTGATCATTACAAGATCAAAAGAATCACAGAGTAACAGATAAGAATCTTTAGGACTCTTCTTAAGAAAAAGATTTGCATAAAAATGGACTTCATCTTTGTCTTCACAGGATAGATCCAGCATAAATTCGTCACTGTCATTTGCATATATATCTTCAATTTCCCATACTGTGATTCCTTTGTCATAGTGTTCTTTTAAAAATGGTTCGATTACCTCGATCAAATGATTTTCATCATAACTTTTCAAAATTCTCATAACACAGCTCCTTAAACTTTCTTCAAACAAAAACTATATATATTGTACTATACATAATACAAAAAGACAAACACTCTTACTTTTTTTGAATCAGTAATCTTACAAATGGAAATTTTGCTCTTCCTTCTTTGTCGTAATAACATAAAACCTTCATTACTTTTGTATAATGCCCTCTGCCACCTTGCATAAAAAAATCGTTTAGAAATGATTCTCCAACCGGTTTAATTCCAACCTGATTATGCTTATTTTCTTTTCCATATCCAATCAATTCATATTCCTCAGGATCGTAATATTCTAAAAATGTCATGGGAACTCCCATAATTCCTTTGTAATCGATTGGAATTTTATTTACGCGATTTACATCAATTGCAGGATAATTTTCATATCTTGGATAGTCTGCATCATCTTTTTGAGTCATTCCATCTGCTTCATAATAGTGATGCATAAGACTCAGTTTTCTGATGCATTTTTCCTTTGGCAAATTTGTAAACCATCCAATATTTCCAAATACCTTTATTGTTCCATCTGGTTGTAAAAATTCTTTTACATTGTGATACCCATATGTAATCTCCCCTTTTTTCACATAAGGGAAGATATCTTTAAAAGTTGCAGCATTTTTGTTACCAATGATCAAAAACTTTTTCTCATACTTTAATAGTAATTGGATATAGTCTGAAAATAATGAAAATGGAGGATTTGATACTACAATATCACATTTATTTAATAACTCTTGGCATTCATTACTTCGAAAATCGCCATCTTCTTTTAAAGAAAACTGGTCATAACTAGAAATATCTGTATCATTTCCACCAGAATATCTATATAGAAAAGTTTGCATTCCTTCTATGTAATAAGTAGCCACCAATCCTTTTAAATTCAGACGCTCAAAATTCAGATGAAAGAATCTCCAAAAGGCAGATCTGTTTGGATCATCACAATTACAGTAAATAATCTTCCCCTCAAATTCATCTTTATAATAGAATATTTCCCTTTCAATATCTTCATATAACGTATAAAACTCATCATTTTTAACTGTTCTTGCTTTGTTTAGATTCAAATTTTTCTTTTTCATTTGTTTGCTCCTCAATATTTTGTCTTCACACCAAATATGAGTTTTGAGAGAATGAAAAAAGACAGGATCTGATTCCTGCCTCATTTTCGTTAGTTTACTTTTTATTCTCTTTTCTTTTTGCTTTTGCTTCTGCTAATACACGATCGATTTCGCTTTCGCGTTCTCTCTGCTGCATACGATATTCAGCAGCTTCAGCACTGTTTTCATAAGAGATTCTGGCCCCATTCGCCATTTCTTTCTTCTTCTTTGCCCCTTCACGAACCTTTTCGATCATACGATCGGTTTCAGAGTTGCTGATTCCTTCTAAACTTCTTGCGGCTTCTAATCTTGCCTGATCAGATTTTAACTGCTGAATTGTAACATCTTTTTCATTTTTTAATGCTTGTAATTCTTCAAACACTTTTGTTTTTAGTTCCTTTTTCTGTGCAACATCAACTTTTGTTTCTTCAATGCTTGTTTTAATGATCTCAAGCTGTTCTTCTAAAGATACCTTCTGAGCTGCATAATATTTTGCATCTTCATCATTACCATCATCTAGACAACGATTCATATTATTCTGAGCTTTATTTAGTTTCTCATTCACTGAGTATTTATCAGATTTTAACGCATCTAAACGACCTTCGGCTTCAGAATAAAGATTATTGATCTGTTCGAATTTTTTCTGTTTTTCCTGAATCGCTGCACTAAAGATATCTTCTGCACCCTCTGGTGTTGATGCATTTTCCGCCATAATCGCCTCTGTTCTTCCATGAAATTTCAGATTAAGCTGTTGACGAAACGGTTTATTGATCGCTAAGCCAACTGCTAAGATTCCAAGGAAAATAATGATAAAATAAATAACTGCCATAGTTTATTGTTGCAAAGCTCATAAGCTCTGCTCTCCTTTCTTAAAATATCAAAATGTTTTAATTTCATTTTAAATATGAGAGATTTGAATTTTTTTATTTTTCACATATAAGAAAATGAGACTATCGAAAAAACGATAATCTCATACTTTTTCCATTATTTTTTTTGTAGTTTGTAAGAACTTAGGTCTTTTGGTAATGTTACAGAAACAGATTTTCCAGGATTCTTATAGGTTACATTGATTTTTACTGTTGTCTTTCCATTCGTCAGCCCACTGAACATGTTATTATCCGTTTTGCTTTTTTTCTTATTTTCAACTACAAGTGTTATAGATTCTTTCAATGGAAGATCTTTATCATTTAATGTTCTGGAACCTTTCATTGATTTAATGTTTACATCATCCAGAGAAAGCGTTGAATTTGATGTTCCTTTAGAATTTTTATTAGATTCCTGTTTTAGATATTTTCCAAGTTCTTTTCCATCAATGCTGTAAGATACAACATTATTCCTATCTTTTTTTGTTAATTTGACATCCTTGTAGCAATTTTTAGGAAGTGAAGACTGTCCAGTCATGGAATTCAATTGTTTCTGCAATTCTTTTGCATCTACTTTTTCCTTTTGTTTTGTTCCCATAGAATCAGTGTAAGAATATCCATCTGCATAATATGTATTAGCATCAAAACTCATACCGAACACATTAATATTCATTTTTAAGGACATTTTAGGATCTTTTTTTAGATTCTGTCCTTTGAGATTAAGATCAAGAGCAAGATTCATGCTGGATCCAGAAGAAGATGAACTCTTTTTACCACTTTCAATCTTACAATCGACCTTTCCTGTGGCATCTATATTCTCCTGTTTCGCGCTTGCTTTTAAACTATCTTGCAAGACTTCTTCTGCAGAACGTTTTTTTGTGCATGCACTCATCGTCAAAAGAAGTGAACATGATAAAACGCCAATGGTTACTTTTTTTACATTTTTTTTCATAATGTTTCCTCCTGTTTTTTTTGATACATTGTATGTTATTATTCAAAAGTTATATTAGTCTTCGACTAAAATCCCATAAGATTTGCAAAGTGCAGCTAATCCGCCATTATATCCCTGTCCAACAGCGCGGAATTTCCATCCGCCATTATGGCGATATAATTCTCCAAATACAACAGCAGATTCTCTGTCATAATCTTCTGTCAGATCATAGCGAATCTCTTCTTTTCCTGTATCATTATCCACAATACGAATGAAAGCATTGTCTACCATTCCAAATGTCTGATTGCGCTCTTCATACTGATCAATCGTTACAGTAAAAGCAATTTTTTCAACGTCCTCAGGAACTTTTGTCAGATCAACAATGATCTGTTCATCATCTCCATCTCCACCACCAGTTCTGTTGTCACCAGTATAATGTACTGATTTTGCAAGATCATCAGAATTGTTGTAGAAAATAAAACAGTTTTCGTCCTTTACTTTTCCATTGGATGTTAATAGGAATGCAGATGCGTCAAGATCAAAATCTGCTCCATCAAATCTGTTTGTATCCCATCCTAATCCTAAAGTGATATTTTTTAAAGAAGCTCCATCTTCTTTTTTTAAGCTAACTCGGTTTCCTTTTTTTAAACTAACACTCATCTTATGTGCTCCTTTCAAATTTTCTGAAATTAATCTTTCTACTTCAAATATGAGATTTTTAAGAAAAAAAATTAGTAACTTCTTTCTTTCATTGCTGAAATACTGCCGTCCATAGTTCCTTCTCCGATCGCAACAAATTTCCATTCATCGTTGTGACGATAGAGCTCTCCCATGATCATCGCTGTTTTTCCATCGTAGTTTTCTGTCAGATCATAACGACATAATTCCTTGCCAGTTTCTTCATTGACTAAGCGGATATAAGCATTTTTGATCATTCCAAAATCTTGTTTTCTGGAAAACGCCTGATAGATGTTTACAACACAGATTAATTTTTCAGCTTTTTTCGTAACTTTCTTAAGATCGATAGAGATCTGTTCGTCATCTCCATCGCCATCTCCGGTCAAATTATCCCCATGATGTTTGATCGCCTCATCATCAGACTCCAAATTTCGATATGAAATTTCATCAATGACCCGTTTTGATTTACTAAGAAATCCTTTTTCTCCAACTTCAAAAACAGAAGCATCCAGATCAGCATCTTGCCCACGCTTTGTAGGATCCCATCCAAGACCGACCATTAATTTGTTTAAGGAAGCATCTTCCTTTTTTAAACTGACACGCTGTCCTTTTTTTAAACTTACACTCATATGCTTTTCTCCTTTCTATGAGACGTTTTAAAAAAACTTCATATTAAATATGAGATTTAAGAAAAAAAATCTGACGCTGTAAAAAAGGGGCAAAAAAAGGAAGAACAGCAAAATTACTGATCTTCTTCAAAATATTTAATGGCAATAGTCTTCATTTGCGAGCATTTTTAGATAAAAATCAGGAGTCTTCGGTCATTTATTGATCGAGATAAAGCGTCAAATTCTTATATGTGAAAAATAAATACAAAAAAAAGAACAGTAAAATTACTGCTCTTTCGATTCGTCTGTTTGTTTTTCTTGTTTAGGATTTTTGCAGATCTTATCATCGCATTCCAAACATTCAAGGTATAAGACTTTTTCTCCTGTGATCGGACACCATTTTGCCATGATTATTCTACTCCTCTCTGAAATTAGTTTAATAGGAAATCCAAGTTCCTTACATATGCAATAGTTTCAAAATCTACCAAAAACTTTCCGAATCGATGAATTGTGTAAACTAGATCACATTTAGAACATTTTGCACACAACATATTGCCTTCTGTATATAACAATATATTACCTTCGTCTGTAGCGATAAGACAACCATGACTGATATAAGATGTTCCTGTGATATAAGTTGTGTCTCCCCAAACTTTATTTGGGTTAAATTTCGACAAACTAAGTTTTAGATTTTCAATGGTATTTCCATCATCACATAATATCCACTGATCATTATCATCCTTTCTTAAATATATCTGTAGAAAATCGTTTTGGCGGTCAAGATATGGAAGTGTTAATTCGTAGAATACCTGTCCGTCATTTTCTCTTTGGATTTCTTTCATGCTCACAGAATCTTGTAATGATTCCAAATATTCTTTTTTGATCTTATATGGAATATCAGTCAACTCTTTTAAATCTGCATTTTCAATGATCCGCAAATATTGGTCCAAGGTTTCTTCTGAGATATAATCCAATACACAATTGCACGAATATTTGGCATTTAGATGTTTTTGTATTGGACATTGTGGAACATGATATCTCTTACCATCCTTTTTACATTTCACATATTCTTGACATTGACAGTTACGAGAACGGCAATATTTTAACAACTTTTCTCCTTTTGGCAATGTTACACCATGAATTTTATCATTCATCGACAATTTCTCCTTCTTCATTTAGTTTAAATTTTTCCGTGTATTCTTCAAATTTTTGTAAGCATTCATCAAGAGCTGTATCCGACAAATCTTCAAAATGACAGTCTAAACCATTTCCAAGCAAAGGGCATTTTCCAGTATATTTTGAATGACATCCCCATGCTCGGACTTTGCAATTTTTTTTTAGATTTTCGATTTTTTCTTCTCGATTCATATTTTTTCTCCTTTCGTCATATGAATTTTTTCATTATAAATATGCAAGATTTTCGGCATAATAAAATTCATATATAAGAAAAAGCCGAAGAAAATTCTCCGACTTCAAATACGTATGCTTTCTATCTTATCTTTCAATTATCTAATGATGGAAGATCGCAATTACCATAGTATTCATTTCTTAAATCATCTAAGGTCATACGCCATGGTTTGAGATTCCCATCTGTATTAATTGTCCAAAATACCAATTTTTCCATTATGATTTTCTCATTTCTTATTTTACTAGACTATTTTTAACAATCAACTTCCAATAAATTATGTTCATAAGCATATATAACTTTTTCCTTCATGTACTCAGGATCATTACTGGATAATATCTGGATTTTGTTAGGCATATTATCCCAAAGTTTAATCGCTCCATTCTTGGATTCCTTTTTGCGTTGTTTATCATTGAAAGTTTTATTTGCAATAGTTACAGGGCCACAGCCATATTTAATATATGTACCTAGCCATATGTTTGGGGCCGATTTATTTGCAAACACACAAAGGTAATCTTTTCCAAGTTTTACGTCATAGTAGTTCTGATAATTATTTTCTCCATATTTCCATTCGTATTGATTCATTGATTTTCTCCTTTTATGATGCTTTGAAATTGAACACAGGTTTCATTACTTCCACAATATTTACTGACTCACTGACCACATCAATGATATCTTCTAATGATTTATAAGCCATCGGTGCTTCATCTAATGTACATTCATTGACTGATGTTGTATAAATTCCACTCATAGATTTCTTATACTCTTCCATATCAACTGTTTCTCTGGCTTTTGACCTGGACATTAACCTGCCTGCACCATGTGGTGCTGACTGATTCCATTCATCGTTCCCTTTTCCAATAGCAAGAATCGATCCGTCTCGCATATTTACTGGAATTAGAACTTTTTTACCTTTATGTGCTGCGATCGCACCTTTTCTTAAGATCATTTCTTCTGTGTCAATGTAATTGTGAATTGTATGAAATGATTCTTCTGCTGTCATACCAGTTCTTTCTAAAATGATCTGAGCCATTTTTTCTCTGCTTTTTCTTGCAAATTCCTGACAAATTTCTACATCATGTAAGTAATCTTTGAAAGATTTTCCATATAACCAGCAAAGTGAATTTGGAATATTTAAAATTTTTGATTCATATTCTTTTTTCAATTCTACTAATGCTGTTTGTATCTCTTTGCTTTTACCAGTAGATTTGTAAGTTTCGATGATCGCTGCTTTCTTAGCAGCATATTCTTCTTTTCCCATATGTAATTCAATGGCAAGCTGTTGATAATATTCAGCAACCTGTTTTCCGAGATTACGACTACCGGAATGAATGATAAGATAATAGGCTCCATTGGATGCCTGATCGATCTCAATAAAATGATTCCCACTGCCTAATGTTCCCATAGATTTTTCTAACCTATCAGGATTTTTCAAGCTTTTATAACATCTTAATCGTTCAAGATCAAAATCAGAGTTGTTTTCTTCCCATACATCTCTTCCAGAAGGAATATAATGACAAACTTCATCGATTTTTTTAAAATCAAGCTCTTTTTCTTTTAATTGAACTGTATACATTCCGCATCCGATATCAACACCGACAACATTTGGACATGCTTTATCAGATACTGTCATAGTTGTACCAATAGTACAACCTGCTCCTGCATGTACATCAGGCATAATACGAATCTTGCTGCCTTCTGTTAATCCATAATCACACATGGTCCGAATCTGTTCAATCGCATCATCTTCGATCACTTTTGCATAACAGATAGCAGTATTTACCTTTCCTTTGATTTCTAACATATTTTCTCCTTTTAAAAAGCATTAATTAATTCACCCATAACATCTACATCTTCATATTTAGGATCAGAATATTCATCCAAATACCCCATATTACAGATACAATGGATGTCATTTGTATCATAGTCAAACTGCTTGATAAAATCACTGAATAATCCATCAAAGATATTAGGAAGCTTTTTATGATCACATTCATATTCATTTCCTGTTACCGCTTTTAACTGACTCTTTTCGATGCCACAAGTCTTCAAAAATATTTTATATCTGGATAATAAAGCATCATCTTCACAAATGGTCATGTTCGTAATTAATCTTTTTCTTTCAGTATTCCAAAGGATACGATCATATAATTCCAATAAATCGCATTCTGGTAATTTAACATGAAAGTTTAGATGTTTTAATATATCTGTTTCTCCTGCGCCTATGATTTCATAAGAAATATCTTCTCCTACAGAGACTTTATAAGCATCAATGATAGCATTTTGAATATCTTCGAAATCTTCTAGGCTGTCGTCTTCATAATCTTTTAATAATTGATTATAAATGATAGAAATCTTTTCTTCATTTGAATAAACATCTGGATTATACATGTTTTTCTCATACATAAAACGTTCATCGACATCCATCAAAAGGAAAGAGTCCTCCTCATTCACTGTGCATTCAATACATTCCTTATCTTTATACCAACAGGATTCAAATTCTAATGTTCCAACATCCATTGCGGCATCGACCATTTCCTGTGTAATCAAAAAGTTTAATTTTTTCATAATTTTTTCTCCTTTTTAAAATAATTTATCAAATACAAATTCCATTTTTCTTCCGATTAAAACACCATCTGCGCATGTAAAATCATGAATACGATAGATTCCATTTGCTTCAAAATTAAATGACTCTAAGAAATGTTTAAACATTCCATCATAAAGTTTTGAAAATCTCTCAGGATCTCGTTCATAACAATTTCCAATCAATACATCATTGAATTCGTTTATATTAATTTCTTCTCCGATGGCATTCGCATATTTACTAGCATATCGATTACAACAAACATCATTATCACATGAATTAGCGTTAACCATCAGATGATTTCGATCACGATGATAAATAAAAAGGTCATACAATTTCAATAAATCGCATTCTTGCATTCTTACATGAAAATCTAAAGTATTTGTTTTTTTAATCCCTTCATATGCCATATACTGTATATATTGATCAATGATATTTTCTTGGATTTCATTAAATAATTTTGCATCCATGTTCCTATACTGTGTTCTTAGATAAGAAAATATGATTTCGACTTTTCTAATGTCAGATGATATAGATAATGATTCTATTCCAATCGTGAAACTTACATTACTTGGATACAAAATCACTTTGATCTTTCTATCATCCTGTTCTTCGTAATTGAAAATTGTTTGATGAATTCCAACCGCAATCATTTCCTTTGTGATCAGAAAAGGCTCCTTTTTCACTGCATCTTTTTTCATTAATTTCTGCTCTGCAGAAATATTTTTTGATTCCTTTTTGGACTCTTTTAGATCTGGTTTAGAGTATGAATATCTGCAATTATAATTTAACAAATCTGCTTCGTCATCATCAAATCTATCAACATAGTCATATTCGCTCTCAGGATGGACCACTTTAGATTCAATAAGATTCTTATTTTTTAGTCCGATCGCATATGGATATCCATCTAGTTCTGCAATTGCGTTTCCAAGCAGATTCTCAATGATCCATTTCTGCTGAGGTCCTGCTTTTTCAAACATATCAGAATTGTATACTGTTTTTTGCATTTCTTTTAACATTCTGACAACTTTTTTCCTTTTCATAAATTTTCTCCTTTAAAATTTCACACGATTTGAAAGACGATGCTTTAAAACAGACCATCCTGCTTCATGACTTGTTTGAATGAATAATGAGATAGCATCACTTTCTCCATCCAACTCATTGTATTTTACACGTGCTTCTGTATGATCAGATGTAATAAAACATTCTTTTTCATCTTTCTCTGAATTGTAAGAAAGTACACGATATCGAGGATATCCTTCTTCTTTTATTGCTTCAACATAGTATGGAATATCAATGTCAGGTAAAATACCGGAAAGCTTTGATGCGAGTGTCGTATAGGCAATATCATAAGCTTCTTCCAAGTTTTCTGCTTTGACGATAAAATTACCAAAACAAGCTTTATCATTGATATAAAGTTTAAAACAATACTCAATTAATGGAATACTTCTTTTCGTTACACCCCATTTGCACAACTTTTCACTCAACTCATTGTACAATTTAGATCTTGTCTGCTTATCGATATGATGGCTAAAACATAATTCGACACTATCGATCATGTCGTTGATAAGATAACGGCTATTCTGTTCTATGAAATTGTTAGTATTTGTCATAATTTTTCTCCTTTAAATTCTGATCTAAAAATGAAGTTCCACTAACCACATAATAAAAAGTGGCAAGTGGACTTCTACTATTAATTACTTATTTCCTCTTATTCTCCATAGCATTTTAGCTCTGACCAATCTGCTTTGCTGCATGTTTTGATCAGCAGATAAACAACAGTATCATTTTTTTCTTTTTTTACAGCGTTAACTAATTGTTCATATTTTTGTGAAGCTGTAGTATATTCATACATTGTAAAAGAACTTCTATGATAGTTTTTATCAATGGAAAGAACACTATATCTTGGATACCATTCCTCTTCAATGACTTTTAGATAATATGGAATATCAACATCAGGAAGTGCCGCAGACAGATTATTCGAAACAATAGAATATGCTTTGTCGTAAGCTTTTTCTAAACTTTCTGCTGTAATAGAAATATGTCCATTACAAGTTTTATCGTTGATAATAATCTTAAAACAATATTCAATTAACGGCACTGTTTGTGTTGAAATACCCCATTTGAAGCACTGATGTCCCAATTTATTATATAATCTAGTCTGAGCGTTTTCATCAGTTTCTGTATTCGTACATTCTTCAAAGATTTTGATCATATCGCTAAGATACTTTTTCGTATCATTTTCATCAAGCCTTGCAAAAGGATTTTTATCTTCATTTTCTTTCCAACCAAAAATATAGGATGGAGAAAATCCACTGATTCTTGCAAGATCCTGTATTACGCTTGATAGAACAAGATTTCCGTTTTCATAATCAGATAATCTTTTTTCATCAATGTCTAATTTTTCTGCAAGTTCTGCCTGAGTCATTCCAAGTTTGCCTCTGATTTCTCTCATTCGGTTTCCAATAGTCATAATTCTTCTCCTTTTTTAAAATTCAACCACACAAAACGGAATATGGGTACACACATTTCCTTTAGATCGAAGCCATTCACAGGTTTCATCTACAAGATAATCTGTATCAGCATATTCTGTTTTCCGTTTTAGAGCTCGGATGTAATCTAATATGGAGGAATAATCGAAATCAGATCCAGTAACCTGAATAACGATCTGCACATAATCCCAATTTCCGTCCACATTAAGTTCGTTAAAGCTAAAAATTTCTGTTTTCATAAGTTTTTCTCCTTTAAATATGACATTTATTTTGAATACAATTTTTCATATATAAAAAATTATCCAATATGTTCGCAATATCCAACGAGATATCGAACAGGAAGTTTTTCTTTCTGTTTCAGATTTTCCTGACAAATTTCGTCTGAAAGCTTCTGGATATTATTCTGCTGACTGAACCCACGGGCAAGTCCATGGGTTTCTACTGATGGAATTCTAGTACCAACGTACATCTTACGAACAAAGTTCATAGACTTTGGCTGACACATCTGCTCCGGAGCAGTAAATACGGACATGCAGCCCAACGGCCACAATTGTTCAAATAAATTGAACGGTCGCGTATTCTCAAGATACTTTCTATCTCAAAGGACACACAGTCGGATGCCCTGCCCTATCTTATATTTTAAGCGGCAACACGGATGCCAGAATTCATAATGCGTTTCTTCAAACGAATGATCTCTTCGATCAATTCATGTTCTTTGTTTAACTGAATTTCAAAAATTGCAAGGCATTTCTGCCGGTCAATGGTCTTTGTGATCAGGTCGATACAATACAACAGGAAGGAGGAATACCAGTCCCGTTGTACTTTCGTTCCATCCTTTAGATTGTACATTCTCTGTGATAGTTTCTTCTTGATGTAGTCATCTGCGGTATGGTCATACTGACTAGCCCGGTAAT
>OLNS01002184.1_pt1 | contig 13306 bp, 8 predicted proteins | sample 1673031 | NCBI WGS metagenome assembly OLNS01 (sample SAMEA3136748, study PRJEB25190) | human gut metagenome | biome: human gut; feature: human-associated habitat; material: faeces | place: Austria | collected 2013
TCAGCGGAGTGATTGACACGGGAGTGAACAGTAACTTCCGAAGTTTTCTTTAGATGTAGAATACCACACTGCCATTCTTTTTTAAACCGTTATTTTCCACTACATCTGTCGTTCATAATTTGTTCATTTATCATTTAAAAATCTTTCATCTTCTTATCACTTTTTCTTCATTTCTCTCACATATACTATAAGTATCAAAGGAAAAAACAAAAAACTTTGAATAAACTTTTTCATAATACATGCCGGGAACCAGTAAATGGTTACCCGGCATCCTCCCTTTTATGGAAACTTTTTTCTTATTCCGGAACAATCGGATCATTTATCACTTCTTGTTTCGTTTCCTGTTGTATTTCCTCTTCTACAGATTTTTCCGCAGTTTCCTCTGTTTGCTGTTCTGTCGTTTGCTCTGTTTCTTCCTTGTTTTCCCCGTTATTCTCTTCTTTCGTCGTTTCTTCTATCTTCTTTTCACATGCTTTGACCGATTCCAGAATCTCCTGAACCCGTTCCTCCATCTCTTTCTTCCATTTCATATCTTCCAATGCTTTTTTTCTTTCCTGTTCAGTTTCACTATGTTCTTCTGGTATTGTTTTTACATCGTCTGCTTTCTGAGCTTGCACTGCCGTTTCACTTTTTCCAACTATATTGTTGCTTTCTCTTCCCCGGCTCATCCCAATTCCGGCTGCCGCAATTACTGCCCCGGCAGCAAATAAAAGAACCGCCAGTTTGACATTCCGAAGTTTTACTTTCTGTTCCAAATTCCATTCCTCGCGTTCCTCCGGAAGATCACGTATCACCTGGCTGATCTTATCATAATGCCGTCTTCCGCCACCGGTACAACGTTCAATGATCCGCTCCAATCTGCGTTCTTCACTTCTGCTAAGTTCTGGGATCTGCTCTGTATATGCCAGTAAAAACTGCAAAATTTTACCATATCCAAACAAATCTACGGAACAATTTTTCTTGCTGCCTGACGCTGTCGGGCGGATAAAATGACTTCTCACCGCTTTCTGCTGCATCTTCTTCATAACAAATTCATTTTCCTGTGCATCCGGATTTAAAAGCAGCAATTCTCCTTCTTCTGTCACAACAATACTATATGGGGTCAGACAACGATAATTCTGCCCACGTCTCGACTGCTGATACTTTCTTATTTCTCCGGCAATCTGTCGGAACCATTCAAATAACACCGCTTTATCCAACTGTGTATTATCCCGCAGATAATAAATCAAAAGTTCTCCCTGCAGGCAATCGATACTTGGCTGGCATTCGGTTCCTTTTTCCACGAAGCGAAGTACTTCATACATTTTTTCCATATTTAATTCTACTGCAATCTGTCATCTAAACGTGTGCGGCCCCACCCCGCACACGATACAATACTTGTCCAATTGAAAATTATCAGAATCTGATACGAACTACTCTTCAGAATCTTTCCTGATTCTTCAGTCAGAACGACTGAAGTGTGACTCTCATATTAATTGAATTCTTCCAGTCTGTCAAGAGCTGCGGCAACAACTTTATCCATGTCATAATATTTATAATCTCCCAGTCGTCCGCCAAAGATTACATTTTCTTCCTTTTCTGCAAGCTTCTTGTATTCTTCAAACAATGCATTATTCTTCTCATCATTTACCGGATAGTATGGTTCCATGCCAACACTCCATTCTGATGAATACTCTCTGGAAATAACCGTCTTCTCCTGCTTGCCAAACTCAAAATGCTTATGCTCGATAATTCTTGTATACGGAACTTCACGCTCTGTGTAATTGACAACAGCATTTCCCTGATAGTTCTCACAATCAAGAACTTCTGTCTCAAATCTGACAGAACGATACTCCAATGCTCCCAGCTGATATCCAAAATATTCATCGATCATTCCTGTAAAAATAATCTTCTTTGCAACCTCCGGATTCTCTTTTCTGAATTCAAAGAAATCAATCCCTGTGCGAACTTCTGTCCCTTCCAGCATCTTCTCAACGATTGCTGTATAACCGCCAACCGGAATTCCCTGATATCTGTCATTGAAATAGTTATTATCGTAAACAAATCGGAATGGCAGACGTTTGATAATAAATGCCGGAAGTTCTGTACACTTTCTTCCCCACTGTTTCTCTGTATAACCCTTGATCAGTTTCTCATAGATATCTCTTCCGCCAAGAAAAAGTGCCTGTTCCTCCAGATTCTGTGGATCTGTGATTCCTGTCTCTTTGCGCTGTTTTTCAATAATCTCTTTTGCTTCCTGCGGTGTACGGATATTCCACATCTTACTGAATGTATTCATATTAAATGGCAGGTTATAAAGTTCATCTTTATAAACTGCTACCGGTGAATTGATGTAATTATTAAATTCCGCGAACTGATTCATGTAATCCCATATCTTTTTATCAGACGTATGGAAAATATGTGCACCATATTTATGTACATGGATTCCTTCTATGTCCTCACAGTAAATATTTCCTGCAATATGATCTCTTCGGTCAATCACAAGACATTTCTTCCCTTTTTTCTTTAATTCATGTGCCATGACAGCTCCATAAAGACCTGCTCCGACAATCAGATAATCGTATTCTTTCATTTACTCCTTCTTTCCGCAGAACGATTGTCCTGATCCGGTAAAATCCAAAGATCAACCTTTCTGCCTTCTTTCTTTTCATATTACGGTATGCTTATGATAACACATTTTCTAATAAATTTGAATCTCTATCAAAAATACGGTATACTTAACAGCAAAAGGAGGATGAATTATGCTTATAAAAAATGGTTTTCTAATTGATCCTGCATCTGATACAGAACGTCTTGTCGACCTTCGCATCACAGACGGTCTGATCCAGACACTCGCAGATGCCGGAACTCTGACACCTGAAAATGGAGAGGCTGAGCTTGATGCTGCAGGACTTATGATTTCTCCAGGACTTGTTGACACACACATTCATTTCCGTGATCCCGGATTTACTTATAAAGAAGATCTCCATACCGGATCTCTTGCAGCTGCTGCCGGTGGATTTACTTCCGTGATCTGTATGGCAAATACTTCACCGGTCATCGATTCTGTTCCGGTTCTCAAAGAACTGATGGAACGGGAGGCTTTGGAAGACATCCATATTTTCCAGGCTGCTGCTGTCTCCTACGGACTCAAGGGTGAAGAGATGACTTCTATGAAGGAACTTGCCGCTGCCGGTGCCTGTGGATTCACAGATGACGGAATTCCTCTTAAGAATGCTGCCTTTCTCTATAAGGCCATGGAAGAGGCGAAGGCACTTGACCTTCCGATCAGTCTTCATGAAGAAGATCCTGCATTTATTGAAACAAACGGAATCAACCACGGACCTGTATCTGATGCGCTGGGCATCTACGGATCTCCTTCGATTGCTGAAGAATCTCTTGTTGCCAGAGATTGTCTGCTGGCGCTTCGTTCCGGTGCACAGGTCGTGATCCAGCATATCAGCTCCGGACAGTCCGTTGAACTGGTACGTACCTTTAAAGCTATGGGAGCAAATCTGCATGCAGAGGCAACTCCGCATCATTTCACTTTGACAGATGAAGCTGTATTAAAATACGGCGCACTTGCCAAGATGAACCCACCGCTTCGTACAGAAAATGACCGCCTTGCTATCATCGAAGGTCTCAAAGACGGTACGATCGATCTGATTGCTACAGACCACGCGCCACACAGTACGGAAGAGAAATCCCGTCCTATCACACAAACACCAAGCGGTATTATTGGTCTTGAGACTTCCCTTGCTCTCGGAATCACTTCCCTTGTACGTCCGGGACACCTGACATTAAGCCAGCTGATTGAGAAGATGACGATCAATCCTGCCAGCCTGTATCACCTTCCGTGCGGTTCTGTCGCAGAAGGAAAATCAGCTGATCTTGTACTGTTTGATCCGAATGAGAAATGGACTCCTGAGACTTATGCTTCTAAGTCTTCTAATTCTCCATTTACCGGATGGGAATTGTATGGAAAAGTAAAATATACAATCTGTGATGGAAAGATTGTATACAAGGATTAATCCAAGAGGTCCCCTGCAGAATCTTTCATTTCCGCAGGGGACCTCTTCTTTGCTTATTAATCCTCGATCGCTGTTACTGTATAATCTTTGTCTTCGACTGTCTTTTTCAGCACTTCATTACTGATTTCGGAATTCAGTGTTACAACTGCTGTTCCGGCCTCATGGCTGACTTCTGCTGTATCAACCTGCTCAAGTGCCTCGAGAGCTTTCTTCACAGCCGCCTCGCAATGTCCACACATCATTCCTTCGATTTTCATTGTCTTTGTCATCTTTGTCTCCTCCTTGTTTTCTGACTCATTTTTGTCTGCTAAGACAATATCTGAAACAGTATTTTCTGCTGTTTCTACCTTTTTCATCTTTCTTTTTCTGTCTTTGCTGGCATCGTACATTTTAAACAGATTCAGTCTCAATGCATTTGTTACTACACAGAAACTGGACAGGCTCATTGCCGCTGCTCCGAACATCGGATTTAATTTCCAACCAAAGACCGGGATCCAGATTCCTGCTGCCAGTGGAATTCCTATCGCATTATAGAAAAATGCCCAGAACAGATTCTCATGAATGTTACGCAGTGTTGCACGGCTCATACGGATTGCCGCCGGCACGTCACTTAACCGGCTCTTCATCAGCACAACATCCGCTGCATCGATTGCAATATCTGTCCCCGCTCCAATGGCAATTCCCATATCTGCCCTGGTCAGTGCCGGTGCGTCATTGATACCGTCACCTACCATCGCAACCTTTCCTTTTTCTTTCAGCTTGCGGATCACCTGTTCTTTTCCTTCCGGAAGAACACCTGCGATCACTTCATCCACACCTGCCTGCTCACCAATTGCCTTCGCTGTGCGCTCATTATCTCCGGTCAGCATAACAACATGGATTCCCATATTCTGAAGTTCTTTCACTGCCTGTGGACTATCTTCCTTGATCACATCCGCAACTGCGATCATGCCAAGGAACTGCTCATTCCTTCCAAAGAACAGCGGTGTCTTTCCTTGCTGTGCCAACCGTTCCGCCTGTTCTTTTATGCTGGCAGAAATCTTCATTTTGTCTGAAATGAATTTAAAATTGCCTCCGTACAGCCAGTCCTCTCCAAGTTTTCCTGACAGACCATTTCCCGGAACTGCCTGAAACTGTGTGATTTCACTTTTCTGCTCTGCTTCCCCTTTTTCTTCTGCCTTTGCAAGAATTGCCCGGGCAAGCGGATGCTCACTTTTCTTCTCCAATGCATTTGCAAAAAATAATAATTCATGTTCTGTCATTCCGTCCGCAGGGAGCAGATCCGTCACCTTCGGTTCTCCACTTGTGATCGTTCCTGTCTTATCAAGTGCAACAATCTCCGTCTTTCCTGTCTCTTCCAGCGAAACAGCTGTCTTAAACATGATTCCATTCTTCGCGCCCATCCCATTTCCAACCATAATTGCAACCGGAGTGGCCAGACCTAATGCACACGGGCAGCTGATCACCAGAACAGAAATTCCCCTTGCAAGTGCAAATCCAACAGACTCTCCGACAAGCAGCCATACGATCATTGTGATAATTGCAATAGAAATAACTGCCGGAACAAATACTCCTGAAACTTTATCTGCCACTTTGGCAATTGGCGCTTTTGTTGCTGCCGCATCACTTACCATCTGAATAATCTGTGATAATGTCGTATCCTCGCCAACTCTTGTCGCCTCGCAGCGCAGAAAACCTGACTGATTCATTGTAGCCGCAGACACTTTATCCCCTTCTGCTTTATCTACCGGTATACTCTCTCCGGTCAGTGCAGCTTCATTTACTGCACTGTTTCCTTCCAGAACAATTCCATCCACCGGAATATTCTCCCCCGGTCTTACAACAAACTGATCTCCTCTTCTCACCTGATCGATGGAAACTTCCTGTTCTTTTCCATCGCGCAGGAGAGTTGCTGTCTTTGGTGCCAGCTTCATGAGACTCTTTAATGCATCTGTTGTCTTTCCCTTTGAATGCGCTTCAAGCATCTTTCCGACTGTGATCAACGTTAAAATCATTGCTGCTGATTCAAAATAAAATTCATGCATCAACTCCATCACATGATCCATATCGCCTGCCGTCTGCGCTGCTGTCATAGCGAATAATGCATACACGCTATATCCATAAGATGCACCTGCACCAAGTGCAACCAGCGTATCCATATTTGGTGCTCTATGGATCATGCCTTTCCATCCACTGATAAAAAACTTCTGATTGATCACCATAACGATTGTCGTTAACAGGAGCTGCGCCAGCCCCATCGCCACATGATTCCCTTCCAGAAATACCGGAAGTGGCCAGCCCCACATCATATGCCCCATTGACAGATACATGAGCGGAATCAAAAAACACAAAGAAGCGATCAGACGCCTTTTCATCTTCGGTGTCTCCCTGTCTTTCAACGCATCTTCCGCACAGTTCTGCTCACTTTGATTCATCCCATGCCCTTCATTCTTTGCAGATTTCAACGTTGCCCCATATCCAGCTTCCTCAACAGCCGCAATGACCGCATCTACTGTTGCTGTGCCTTCCACTCCCATGGAATTCGTCAGAAGACTGACTGAACAGTTCTCAACTCCGGGGACTTTTCCAACCGCTTTCTCAACACGGGCACTGCAGGCTGCACAACTCATTCCCGTCACATTATATTGTTCCATCTTACTCCTCCTTCAAGTTGTGATCCGGACTTTTTGTGCCGGATCTCTCTTCAGATCTTTTATCGCATCAATTTCTGAAGTGTTGTCACGAGCTCGTCAATCGTTTCATCTTTTCCATCCCGGATATCATCTGCCACACATGTCCGGATATGGTTTGCCAAAAGCACTTTATTGAAACTATTCAGAGCCGCATTCACCGCAGATACCTGAATCAGAATATCCGGACAATACGCGCCTTCTTCAACCATCCTTCGAACTCCTCTGACTTGTCCTTCAATTCTACTCAGACGATTCATCAGATCTTTATATTCTTTTTCCGGTCGATCCTTTGTCTTGTGACAACATCCCGGACAGACTTTCTTTTCTTCCATTGTATTTCTCCTGTCGTATAACCCCCAGGGGGTATATTTTCTAATTATTAATATATACCCCCTACAGGTATATTTCAAGTGCTTTTTAACAAAAAGTTACTGTTCATGCTACGTGCGGTTGCTGCTTACGCTATATGCGGCCGTCAACAACAAAGAAGCTGTCATGGAACATTTCACAATTATATCTATGTTCCATGCAGCTTCTCTGCAATCCATTATTATGTTCGTTATTATATTTCCTGACAAATCTGTCTTATTCTACACTCTTGAGTGATTCAACCATGTTAATCTTCTTTAACTTAAAATACATCACTCCATTGACAAACAATGAAAAAGCCACTGTCAGAAGAAAGGCATACAGGAAACTTGGTGGATCGATATTTCGTCCAAACATAACCGAATCAATCTCCACTGTCTCAACAATAAAGCGGTGCAGAATTTTTCCGATCAACAATCCCGCCAGTGCCCCAATCAAGGTCAGCAGGATATTCTCTCTGTAAACATAAGAAGAAACTTCCTTGTCATAAAATCCAAGTACCTTTAATGTTGCCAGTTCTCTCTTGCGCTCTGTAATGTTAATATTATTCAGATTATACAGCACTACAAACGCCAGCATTCCTGCTGAAATAATCAATACAATAATCACGATGTCCAGACTCTCCAGCATATGATCCACCTGCTTTTTCAGGCTTGTCGTATAGCTGATGCTAAGTGTTCCATCACACTTCATTATATTTTCGCCGACATCCTTTGCCTCCTCTGTTGTACGGTCCTGAGTTCTATAATAAATTGAATTATAGACCGGAGCCTCACCGAATGTCTTTTCATAGACTTCAGATGTCATATAGAGATAATGTCCCATATAGTTCTCACAGATTGCACTGATCAAGACCGTTTTCTCTCCATCATCTGTATCAATCGTTAATTTATCACCGACATTGACTTCCAGCAGTTTCGCTACTTTTTCAGTCAGGATTGCTCCTTTATCATCCAATGAATAAATTTCTTTTGTTTTCCGATCCCGGATCACGACAAACTTTTTGAATGCTTCCACATCTTTTGGTACATCTAAATAAACTTCCTGAGAAGACTCTCCTGAACTAATCTCAATATTTTTCAAAAGATTTTCTGCAGTCACTGATACCTTCTTATCCGTATCCAGTTCTTTCTGAACCTCATTTCTCTCTTCTTCTGTCACATCTTCCTTTAAAATAACGTCTCCATCATAAAGCTGAATCTGTTCGTATTGAAGCGGAACGATTGCTGAAATAGAATCTTTTAATCCAAAACCAAACAACATCATGCCCATACAACCGCCAATTCCAAATACTGTCATGAAGAAGCGTTTTTTATACCGCACCAAATTACGCACGGTCGATTTCCATGTAAAATTCAGATTTTTCCAGATAAACGGAACTCGTTCCAGAAATACTCGTTTTCCCTGTTTTGGTGTCGGCGGGCGCATCAATTCTGCTGCCTGCTCTCGTAATTCTTTCATACAGGAGAACAATGTTGCGATTACTGTACATGCAAGTGCCGCTGCACATGCTGTTACAGCATAATACAAATTATACGGGATCACAACATCATGCATATGACGATACAGGATCTTATATGCAGTGATAATGATATATGGAATTATCTTTTCTCCAATCAGAATTCCGAAAACACCACCAGTTAATGTCGCAAGGATCGCATACCAGAGATATTTTCCAACAATTGAAGCATTTCCATATCCGAGAGCCTTCAAAGTACCGATCTGCGTTCTCTCCTCCTCTACCATTCGTGTCATTGTTGTCAGACTGATCAATGCTGCAACAAGGAAGAAAATGAGTGGGAACACTTTACCGATTGCCCGCATACGGTCTGCATTATCTCCGTATCCACTGTATTCTGTCAGATTGTTCCGATCATAAACATACCACTTTGGCTTTTCAAGATCATCAATCTTCTGCTGTGCTTTCGCAAGCTCTTCTCTTGCTTCTGTAATCTGCCGCTCTCCATCTTCAATCTTCTTCTGAGCTTCTATACGACCTTCCTCATACACTGCCCAACCGTCTTCCAGCTCCTTTGTTCCGCTGCTTAACTGCTGCTGTGCCTCCTCAATCTTCTTCTGTCCCTCACTGATCTGCTGCCATCCGCTGTCAATCTGCTGCTGACCGGATGTAATCTGCGCCTTTGCCTGATCTATCTGCCGACTTGCGGTAAGGATTGCAGCATCTCCCTGTGTCAACACATCCGTCAGTTTCTGTATATTATCCTGCAATACCGGAATACCTTCTTCAATCTGAGCTATCCCGGCTTCAACTGCTGGAAGCCCTTCGTTAATCTGCGTCAATCCGGCTTCGATCTTTGTCTGGTTTTTCTGAATCTCCGCTTCGGCAGCTTTCGCCTCCAGTTCCATTTTATCCAGATTTGCTTTCAATTCAGTCAACTTCTCTTCCATTGCTGTTTTTTCAGCTTCCAACTGTTCTAACTGAGCCTTTAATTCCGGATCTTCTTCTCCTGCTTCCTGCTTCCGGTCGTATTCTTCTTTCAGTGCCTCATAGTTCTGTAAAAGAAGTTCATACTGTGTATTTAGTTCTTCATAAGACTTTTTCAACGGCTGATAAATCTGCTGATACGCAGACTGATAGTCTTCTGCCTGTTGCTGCAATTCTTCCTTTGCTTTCAGAAGCTCGTCTTTCTTTTGCTGCATCTGTGTCTGTTGCGCTAAAAGTTCTTGTCTCTGATCTTCCAGACTTTCTTCCTGCTCTTTCAGTTGTGCCAGCTGATTTCTTAATGTTGTAAGTGCAATCTGTTTTTCGCTAAGTTCCTGTGCACCCTGCTCAACTTGTGCTTTGGACTGATCCAGCTCCTTTTGCTTTGATATCAGAAGATTTCTCGACTGCTCCAGTTCAAGCTTCGAAGCTGCCAGCTGATTTCTTCCTCGTTCAAGCTCTTTCTGCGCTGCATCAAGTTTCTCTCTTGCACTTGCAAGTTCTTCTTCTGCCTCTTTTTTTCCATCCGCCAGATCCTGCTCTGCCTGAGCTAACTCTTCTTGTGCTTCATCCACTTTTTCTTGCGCTGTCGAAGTAATCTCATCATATCTGGCCTGTTCTCTTTCCGCTTTAATTGCCTGAACCTTTTTCAGCACAGAATCCACATGTTCTTCATATTCTTTCGTAAATGCAGTCGCTTCCTTTGCACCTTCAACCTGCACTGTAATCTCTGTATACACATCTAATGAAAATGCTTTCTCCGGAACGCAAAGAAAGGCACTGACACTTCCATTTCCGATTGTTGTACTGCCTCTGTGAAATGCAATATACTCCGGACTGCTGACCGTACCAACAATGGTAAATGTATCTGTCTTAAGTGTATCTTCCAAAGAATCCGAAGTCCCACTCGATAATGTGATCTTATCCCCAATCTTCAGATTCTTTCCATCCAGATAATCTGCATCTATTACACATTCATTTTCCTTTTCCGGAAGCCTGCCATCTTCTAACTGAACTTGATTCATCTTATCCTGGAGCGCCATAACATGAACTGCTACCTGGTTTCCCCGAATCGTACAAAGTACATCTGTTGCATAGCTTCCTTCTGCATCCAATACACCATCCACAGCACGAATTGCATCCAGATCATCTTTTGTCAGTCCCATTGTACTCATTACCTGAATATCCATCAGGTTCTTCTCATCGAAATATGCATCTCCTGAATATCTCATATCCGGCTCTGATGCACGGATTCCGGAAAAGAATGCACATCCTATCGCAACAATAAAGAAAATGGATAAAAAACGTCCAAGGCTATGACGGATCTCCATATAAAAGTTTTTTCGTAATGCTTTCTTCATCCACATCCCCTACCATTCAATTTCATCAATCGAAGTCGGATTCTCATTAGATTCTATTCTTGCTACCTGTCCATTTTTTATATGAATCAATCGATCTGCCATCGGCGCAAGTGCCTGATTATGTGTAATGATAATAACTGTCATTCCCTTTTCTCTACACATATTCTGAAGTAATTTCAAAATTGATTTTCCTGTATTGTAATCCAATGCACCTGTTGGCTCATCACAAAGCAAAAGCTTTGGGTTCTTCGCTAATGCTCTCGCGATTGAAACTCGCTGCTGCTCACCGCCGGAAAGCTGTGCCGGAAAATTATTCTTCCGTTCCCCCAGACCAACTTCCTCCAAAACTGCCTGTGCATCCAACGGATCCTTACTGATCTGCAATGCAAGCTCAACATTTTCCAATGCGGTCAGATTCGGCACAAGATTATAAAACTGAAAAACAAATCCGATGTCATCTCTGCGGTATCCTGTCAGCTGTTTGGAATTATAAGCTGTAATATCTTTTCCATCTACATACAGCTTCCCGCTTGTTGCCGTATCCATTCCGCCGAGAATATTAAGCACAGTTGTCTTACCTGCACCACTTGGTCCAACGATTACAACAAGTTCTCCCTGCTCAATCGAAAAGCTGATGTGATCCACTGCATGAATCTCAACTTCACCCATTTTATAAGTTTTCGTGATATCCTGCACTTTAACGAATTCCTTCATCTACATTCTCCTGACTCTTTTTCTCTTCTTCTGCATCTCTCCTGGCAAGCAGTCTGTTGCTCTTTTCTTCGATTCTCTACAGGCGCAGTTTCTCCCACTCTTCTCCTGCACCAAATGTTTCATGAAAACGTTCCGGAAGCGGTGTATCCTGGAATAATTTCTTCTGATACTGTACGATCAAACTCGCAGCTAACGGCACTGCACCTGAATATTGCCGTTTCAAAACCTTACAATATTTCTGACATAACGGATCTGGCTTTACACTCATCACTATGTCATGCAATGAATCGTATTTCCCCACTGCCTTCATCCCAAGAAACAACGCTTTTCGCTTTCCAGATGTCGGTGCCAGAAACAGCTTATGATAAAAAACCATCCCTTTTAATGCCTTATAGATCTGCTCGGCTGTTACATCTTTGAAAAATGGTGCGATCACTTCCGCATACTCCATCTTCGGCTGAATGTGCTTTGCTGTCAGATAGCGCAAAGGATCATGATAATCTTCCGTCAGCATCATTCGATCCAGTTCCATCTCAATCTCATTGTGTGAAACTCTTCCGACCTGCATAATTTTTTCAACATAAGGATGGCATTCACTGTCTAAAGCAAAATGACAGATAAATCCATAAATATATGCACGCGCCGCTGCCGGATCTTTTGCTTTCTCAATCACTTCAACAGCATGATGGAAAAACTCATCGGCAAATTGTTCATGAAGTGTATGCCCCTGTTCATTCACCGGATCTTTCTTTAATGCATTATAATAAAATAAAATATCCGGTCCATGTAACCCAATATCAAACAACTCTCTATGCGCTTCTATAGAATTCTGAAGGGGTCTTGGAAGTGCGCTGAGCACCTCTTTTCCGAATTTATAATGTGCGTATGTTGTTGGCATAAGAAACCTCTCCTTTTTCCGAATTTTCTTGTTAAGATTTATAATTACTCATATTATTATATTAACACATTCTTCCCTGTCTGACAGTAATTATCTTTATAAAAAATATGTGAAATGACATTAAAAATGCTAAATTTTTACTGCTTTTTCACTTCTTTTAACGCAATAATCACTTGACATTTATATTTCTTTTTACTATATTAGTATGTACAGCACACAAGAGAATGTGTCTGTTACAGTAGAGAGTATTTATTACTCTACCCTGATCAGGGCTTGTACTGGTTTCGACAGGGATCTCGAAGATGGAGAAGCTATCCGTAGGCTGATGCGTTAAATTGCAAACTTAAAATTAAACGCTAACGATAATTTCGAATTAGCTGCAGCCTAAATGCTGCATGTCAGCCCTGAAGCACTCACACTTTAGGAATCTGGCACCGACTATGTGAGAAACGATGACGGCAAAGCTTTGAGCTGTCAGGCGTATTATGAAGCTACTAAACCCGTAAGGATGTTAGTTTTCGTACGGCAGAGGGAATGTCAAATAACTGACTATGATAGTAGAAGTACATGGGACAGGTTTTTGGACGCGGGTTCGATTCCCGCCAGGTCCACTTTTTAATGAAAAGTGTGAAGACTTTAAAATAACGGCATTATATCTCGTAAGATGAGATGCAATGCCGTTATTTTTTGAATAATATCCTTGCCTCCAAATGGAATGCATAAAACAAAAAACTCTGAGATTCTTGCAAACATTGACTTCACAAAAATCTCAGAGAAAAAAATAATGCCGCAGACCGGAATCGAACCGGTACGGGTAT
>OLNS01002192.1_pt1 | contig 13267 bp, 8 predicted proteins | sample 1673031 | NCBI WGS metagenome assembly OLNS01 (sample SAMEA3136748, study PRJEB25190) | human gut metagenome | biome: human gut; feature: human-associated habitat; material: faeces | place: Austria | collected 2013
GACAATCCGGTGACGGATTGGCTAACTTCAACGCTGATGATATAGAATCAATTTCAGTACTTAGCGGATCGGCCGCCGCTGCACTATACGGTTCGGCTGCTGCCAATGGTGTGGTACTTATCACAACGAAGAAAGGGGCTGTAGATAAAACCAGATTGACTTACAGTAATAATTCAACCTTCTATTCACCATTCCGATTGCCGGAATTCCAGAATACGTATGGTTCGGAAACTGGAGAGTGGTATAGTTGGGCATCTAAATTGTCATCTCCTACCGATTATGAAGTTAAAGATTTTTTCCAGACAGGTTATAATGTAGCAAACACTGTAAGTCTGACTACAGGGACACAAAAAAATCAAACTTATGTATCCGTAGGTGCTGTGAATGCCCGGGGTATCATTCAGAATAATGACTTGGACAGATATAATTTCTCTGTTCGTAACACGACCTCTATGCTGAATGATAAACTGACGATGGATTTAAGTTTTATGTATTCTAATGTAAAGGAACAGAATATGTTGTCGCAAGGAGAGTATGCCAATCCATTGGTTCCCGTTTATTTATTTCCGCGCGGTGATGATTTCTCGAAATATCAGTATTATGAACGATATGATGTAGACCGTAACATAAAAACACAGTTCTGGCCATTGAAAGAAAATGGATTATCCATGCAGAATCCTTACTGGATTACGAACCGGAATATGTATACCAACAAGAAAGACCGTTTTCTGGCAAGCGGTTCACTAAAATATACGATAACAGATTGGTTGAATGTTTCCGGACGCGTGAAACTGGATAAGGAAACTATCAACTCGGAAAAGAAAATGTATGCTTCCACTTTGAATGTGATTGCTGAAAACTCGGATAAAGGAGCATACGTGCAATCGAACAAGAATACCAGTCAGATATATGCGGATGCCATGTTGAATATCAATAAATATTTTTATCACGACACATGGAATTTGACAGCATCTTTAGGTGCCAGTTTATTGGATTTGGATTATAAGGAGCTTAATTTTGGAGGAGGATTACTGACCATTCCTAATCTGTTTACTTCTAACAATGCGAACGTTTCCGGTAAATTAACCTATAAAAATACGAACTATCACGACCGTACCAATTCTTTATTCGGAACATTCTCATTAGGATATAAGGGCATGGTTTATGTAGACGGTTCGTTACGTAATGACTGGATATCTGCTTTGGCAGGAACAAACCATTCTTCCATATTATATCCTTCTATCGGTGCTTCAGCAATTCTGACTAATATGTTTACAATGAAATCTAACATTCTTTCTTATGCAAAGGTTCGCCTTTCATATAGTGAGGTGGGTAATGCACCGGAAAGATTCAGGGCTATCACTACTTACGCAGTGTTGGGAGGATTGAATACCACTTCTTATTTCCCGATAAAAGACCTTAAACCGGAGAGAACTCATTCATGGGAAGGAGGATTTAATTTAGGTCTGTTTGATAATAAACTGACACTGGACGTGACAGCTTATAAGACATATACAGAGAATCAGCTCTTCAGTCCGGAAATTTCTACAACAACCGGATATTCTAAACTATATGTAAATGCAGGTAAAGTAACGAATAAAGGTATTGAGTTAGCTCTTGGCTTTAAACAGAATATAGGGCCTGTAGATTGGAAAACCACTTTACTATGGTCGCTCAACAGAAACCGCATTGACCAATTACTCCCTGAATATACAAATGAAGAGTTGGGAGTGACAGTACATCTCGACGAAATGGATGTCTATTCGTTAGGCGGTGCCAAACAACGGCTAACAGTAGGGGGCTCTATGGGAGATGTATATGTGAATACAATGAGAACTGATGAGCATGGACATATCTGGATGAATTCAATGACAGGTGCATTGGAAACAGATAAGAATAATTATGTCTATGCCGGTAATACCAATCCGAAATATACTCTTAGCTGGAGAAATGAATTTAATTGGAAAGGAATCAGTCTCGGATTTATGTTGAATGCCCGTGTAGGTGGTATCGGAGTTTCTGCCACTCAAGCTGTAATGGACTATTATGGAGTGTCTAAGACATCCGCAGAAGCGCGGGATAATGGTGGCGTGAAAGTAAACGGTCAGATGATTGATGCCCAGACATGGTATCAGACTATCGGGGCTAATGGTACAGGTTATGTAGGTTCTATGTATGTATATAGTATGACGAATGTTCGTTTGGGAGAATTGACATTGGGATATGATATTCCGATCAATAAATGGTGTAAATGGATTTCTGGATTGAATGTGTCCTTTGTAGGACGTAATTTATGGATGCTATATTGTAAGGCTCCATTTGACCCGGAATCTACCGCAAGTACAGGTACTTATAACCAGGGTATGGACTATTTCATGCAACCGAGTTTGAGATCAATGGGATTTTCTGCAAAGATTTCTTTCTAATTGGATAACCTTTAAAAAAAATAATGATGAACATACGTAAGTTTTTTAAAGTAAGGAACTACTACTTACTCCTTGGAGTAATCATGATAAATGTAGGTTGTACGAAGAATTTTCTGGAGTACAATACCAATCCTAATGAAGCAACCGATGAGATGACGGATTGGGATAATGTGAGAACTGGTTCTCTTCTTTTACAGATGGAGCAGAACGTACTGGTGGTAGCACAACCGGGACTTAATATCGGTTCGGACAGATATCAGACTGTGGAAGTGATGGGTGGAGATGGTTATGTCGGCTATTTTGGTTTTCCTGCTCCCAGTATCAATTCTGCCGGTCGTTACAATTGGGATAAAAGAAGTTGGTATGGTGATATGTTCACTACCAATTACCTGACGACTATGAATGCCTGGCGTGAAATAAGAAAAGCGATTAACAATGACGAAGATCCCCGGTTTTCTATGGCACAAATTCTGAAAGTAGCGGCAATGCATCGTGTGACAGATACCTATGGCCCTATTCCTTATTTGAATTTTGGAGTTTCAAAAGAAGTGCCTTATGATTCGCAAAAGGATGTTTATTACAGATTCTTTGAAGAATTGGATGGAGCTATCAATAACTTGGATAGTTATGCTGCATCCGGAAGTAAAGTTTTGTCATCATGGGATTGTGTGTTCAACGGTGATGTTACATCTTGGATAAAGTTTGCCAATTCACTTCGTTTGCGTCTTGCATTGCATCTTGCCTATGTGGATGAAACAAAGGCAAAAAGTGAAGCCCAACTGGCTATTGGCAATAGTTATGGATTGATGAATGTGAAGTCTGATTTAGCAGAACTTCAGCATATTACTCCGATAGCGACTTATGAAAGTCCTCTGTATATTCTGAAAGGATGGGATGATATTTGTATGGGAGCGACGCTGGATTCATACATGAATGGTTATCAGGATCCACGACTTTCTGCTTACTTCGAGGCAGGTACGGGTGGAAAATATCGGGGTATAAGAGCCGGAATGTCAAAGGACGTAAGTAAGGATAAATATATAACAGGAATCTTTGCCGAACCACAGGCAACTGCTATTTCCAATGTAGTGTGGATGCGTTCATCCGAATCATATTTCTTGTTGGCGGAATATGCTTTGCGTTGGGGAACGAATGCTGATGCTAAAAAGTATTATGAAGATGGAATAAGAATGTCTTTTGATGAACATGGTGCATCAGGAGCTGACGCGTATCTGACAAGAACTGCGGCGGGTGGATATGTGCCTGCCAATTATGAGGATCCCGTGACATCATCTCATTCCATGGATGCTTTGGGGACTGTTTCTATCGCTTGGGATGAATCGGGAGATTTTAAAACAAATCTGGAACAAATCATTACTCAAAAGTACATTGCTCTTTATCCGGTGGGACAAGAGGCATGGACAGAGTTCCGCCGTACCGGTTACCCGAAAGTATTTCCGGTTGTTGTGAACGAAAGTTCCGGAGGTTCTGTAGACACAAATATACAAATCCGCAGATTACCTTATCCGGAATCGGAATATAATACGAATAGAACAGAGTTGGATAAAGGCATCACACTTTTAGGTGGCGTAGATAACCCGGGTGTCAGATTGTGGTGGGATGTGCCTAATAAATAATTGGTTACTTAAATAATGCAGAATATGAAAAGAAATTATGTATATTTTTTGTTCACCTATCTCTTGACATTTGTTGTGAGTGGTTGTGATACGGATATTGAACCGGAAGTTATACAGGCGGCTAATACTTATAATGAAGAATATTATCAGAACCTGCGTGAATATAAGAAAACAGATCATGCTATTTGTTTCGGCTGGTATGCCGGTTATACTTCAGAAGCATCTCCTTCGCAGGGACTTCATTTCACTGGTTTACCGGATAGTCTGGACATCGTCAGTCTGTGGTCAGGTATTCCTTCCAACAATCCGGCTTATGTAGAAACTAGTTATTATAACGAGCGTTATTTGCCGACTGCTTATGAGGAAATGAATTATATCCGTGCAGTAAAGGGGACTCGCGTTGTGATGTGTACGATTTGCCGTATTGGAAGTACGGAGTTTCCTAAAACCGACGCAGGTATCGAGGCTTATGCTTTACATCTTGTGAGATGTGTGTTGCGTAACGATCTGGATGGTTTGGACTTGGACTACGAACCGGAAGGCGACTGGTTGCAAAATGATAACTTTACAAAGTTTATAAAGGTATTGGGAAATTATTTCGGTCCTCAATCGGGTACAGGCAAATTATTAATTGTTGACTTCTATAATCAGCTGCCTCCTAAGGAAACAGAACCTTATGTCGATTATTTTGTACGACAATGTTACACCACCGGTAGTGCTCAAAGTTTGCAATCTAAATTTGACCAGCTTAGCAGCTGGTGTCCTCCTGAAAAATTCGTTGCTACGGAACAAATGGGATGGTACTGGCAGAATGGTGGAGTCGAATTTACGGAAGCCGATGGAAATAAAGTAGATTCATGGGGCAATCCAATCTATTCTGTAATAGGTATGGCACGCTGGAATCCTACACAAGGACGAAAAGGCGGATTCGGCGGATATTATTTTGAATATGAATACAATACCACTCGTCCTGCTAATCAGGCTATAGGTGATAAAGAGAAAGCCGCTATTCCTTATTATAGCCTTCGACGTGGTATTCAGGAACAAAATCCTGCCGGAAAGCCTGTACAACAGTCTACTAAACAAGAAACGGAAGAAGAAAATGGATGAATTTTAAATTTGTATGCAAGGTATGAAAACATTGAATAATATAAAAAAGATATGGGGAGCTGCTTTGATAGGAATAGCTTCTTTTATGCTGCAGGGATGCCAGGAAGCCGCTCAAAAAGGTGACGGGTTGTTAATGACCGGAACATCTTCGGATAGATTGGTAAAGTTTGCCATTGATGGATTTCCATCTGCGTATGCTGTTTCTGTGACTTCAACTTCTCGCGTTGAATCGGATATTCAGGTGAATCTGGCTGTTGATGCAAGTCTGGTTGATACTTATAATGAGGAAATGGGAACCAATTATTATCCCATTCCGGATAAATCATATACATTTGAAAATCCGGAGGTTACGATTTCAGCAGGACAGGCAATTTCTTCTGCTGCCTCTCTTTCAATTGCCGATGATTCGGAATTTGTTCCGGGACGTGTTTATTTGATACCGGTTACCATAAAAAGTGCGACGGGAGATTTGGATATTATAGAAGCAGGGCGTACTATTTTTCTGAAAGTATCCCGAACATTGCGCTTCCATGCTCCGTATGTAGGACAGGCTTCTATGGCTTATCAGTTTTTACTTCCAGAGCCTATTCCTTCATTGCCTACTTATACATGGGAAGTGAAGATTTACGCTACTCAATTTCGTTCTTCCGGAGCTTCCGGTACTACCCGTGTTTGCTCATTTGGAGGTAGTGAAGCGTCTGTAGAAGGGGGAGCGATTGATGATGGAGGCTTTAAATGTGACCAGAACCTGCTTCGTTTTGGTGAAGGAACGGATGAGCCGAACCAGTTGCATGTAACAACTAAACAGGGTAAAATGTCATCGAATACTCGCTTTGCTTTAAATACCTGGTATGCTGTTGCCTTGGTAAATGACGGCAGTACGTTGACATTGTATATTAATGGAGAGAAAGATAACTCAATGACAGTTGCTCCGTATGAATATGCGCTTTATGGAGTACAGATCGGTATGCCTTCAAAAGGTTATCAATCTTCACAATTGTTTTATGGTCGTTTGAGTGAGATGCGCCTTTGGACTCGTCCTTTGTCTGCTCGTGAAATTAAAGCAAATGTATGTGGGGTAGATCCTTCTACCAATGGGCTTGTGTCTTATTGGAGAATGAATGAAGGAGAAGGAACTACTTTCTATGATTTATCTCCGTCCAAGCGTGATATCAGTTATAAGAATGGAATCACGATTGACTGGACTTATGATGATACGAATAAATGTCTTGAATAAGGTAATAATAAATGAATAGACTGTATGATAATGAAAAACAATATAAATAGATTAACTCTCCTTTTGCTTGTTTTATTGGGAGGAGTAGGATTCACATCCTGTTCGGATGATGACAATGATTTTATTGAATTGCCGACAATAGAGATGCCACAGTCGGAAGCAGGACCTGTTTCTATTGATTATAGGGAGATACTGGATGCAGGAAGCTATGTTTATGATTATACTATCAAACTGGATAAACCTGCTGCTACTACTTTATTGTGTGACATTGCCGTGGACAAAAGTATGGTAGAGGCTTATAATGCTGCAAATAACACGTCTTATAAGATGATGCCCGCTTTTGTCTATGAGTTGCAAGCTAAAAATGCGATAGTGAAGGCAGGACAGCAAGAATCCAATTCCTTATCAGTTAAGTTTTCATCATTGTTCGGTTTGGTGGAAGGTGAAGAATATTTGCTTCCTATTGTTGCAACAATAGATGAAACGTGTGTAGGACAATTTGTAACGGACACTCGTTCTGTTTCTTATTTTACGATTAGCATTGATGGGGAATTGGATTATATACCGGGATTGAATATGAGTTCTTATTCAACGGATATGTATCGTACGTTAAGTTTCGCAAATGATGAAGTAGTTACGATTGAAGATAATACACATACGTTTGAAATGCTTGTATATCCATATAGTTGGCACAGTGGAACTAATTATATAGGTACATGGCGTGGTAAAGATACCAACAATAATAATGAGGTTTTTAGTGGTTGTGAACTACGTGTGACCGGTGCAACGGGAGCGTCTAATATTGGTAATCGTCAATGTGACTTGACATTGGCTAATCAAAATATAACGTTGCCGGCTAATCAATGGGTAAGGTTGACTATTACTTGTGACGGAACAAAAACGGGCCAGAATATTGAGGTTGCTTATCGTTTATATATTAACGGTGAGGAAGTTGCTTCTGCAAAACCTACTAAACGTTGGGGACCATCCTCTTCTCAAAGATTCAAGGTGGGATATACGTTGACTGGTATTCAGTTTGGTAATACAAGTTCAAGTATGTATTTTGATGGTCTGATTTCTGATATTCGTATGTGGAAGAAGTGTCTGACAGCGGAAGAAGTAAAAGCTAACTTGCGTACAATAGCTTCTCCATCTTCGTCGGACTTATATGGCTATTGGAAATTGGATGAAGGAGAAGGAAATACATTGAAGGACAGTTCGGGCAATGGGCGTGATTTAACTTTCCCTGCTTCGGCAAATATCATTTGGAATGCAGAATTCAATGATTTGCCTCAAGATAATTAAAATGTGATTTTATATTGGGAGTTATTGTGTTTTTACGTAGCTCCCAATATTAACTTAAAGAAATGATGATGAAACGTTTTATGTCAGCTTTGATCGTTTTACTGTGCTCTATTGTTGGCGTATGTGCTCAACAACAGGGAAAAACTGTATTACGTTTTGATACTACTACTTGGAATTTTGGTAATATTCAGGAAGTAGAAGGCAAAGTGAGTCATACTTTTCATTTTACTAATATACATACTTCTCCTGTTGTGATTGAAGAAGTGATTTCAACTTGTGGGTGTGCCATTCCTGTTTATAGTAAACAACCTGTAAAACCAGGGCATACAGGCACTATTACCGTAACTTTCGATCCTAAAGGGCGAACAAACTTTTTCTCTAAGAGTATAAGGGTTGTTTCTAATTCAGGGCAAAGTGTCAATACTCTTTGGGTAAAAGGTACGATAAATACAATGAATCGTATAGAGGATGAATATCCTTATTCTTTATCATCAGATATTCTGGCAGACCGAATGACTCTATCTTATGATCTGTTACAGCATAATGGGAGGCCAAAACAATTGGAAATTAGAATCTATAACCGATCGGATAAAATAGTCAGGTTGTCATACTCGCTGTTGGATAAGAGTGGATGTTTGTCGATATCTATGCCATCATCTCTTCAAGGTCGATCTTGTGCGACTATAAAAATAACAGCTTCTCCTTTAAAAGGCTTTTACGGTACATTTAAAGATAAGATTATTATTAGTGCCAATTCCGTACACAGTTCTCCTATACAAATCTTTGGTACAGTGATTGATGATATGAGAAAAGTAAGCACGGCAACTGCTCCCCGGATGAAGTGTTCACAATCTTATTTTAATTTGGGGAATATCTCATTAAAAAAGCATATTCAGAGAAAAGTTAAAGTTACTAATGAAGGGGCGAATCCTCTTATTATCCGCAAAATAGAATGTCCGGAATTTGTTTCTACTAATATCCGGGGTGAAAAGGTTTTGAAGCAAAATGAGTGTTTGGAGGTTCTGTTTGAATTAAATGTATCATCTTCAAACCATCTATTGGATGCAAAGGTCAAGTTGATAACAAATGATGCTCATCAGCCTGTACATACAGTTATATTTGAAGGAGAAATGGGTAAGTAGGGTTGAATATCTCTATTTGAAAGATTAGAAATACACTATAAATTAATTGAGTCATTTTACTGTATATAACATTATGATAAAACGATTGTATATTTTGGTGATGGTACAGATGGTATGTACTTTGGGGTTTACTCAATCCTCTCCCTCGTTACCTGCTTACAAAGATCCCAGTTTTTCAATAGATGTAAGACTTTCAGACTTACTTTCCCGCATGACTTTAGAAGAAAAGGTCGGTCAGTTACTTTGTCCTTTAGGTTGGGAAATGTATGAAATCCATGGTAGTGAAGTTCATCCTTCTGGAAAATTCAAGCAATTGATTAAAGAAAGGAATGTTGGAATGCTTTGGGCGACTTATCGTGCAGACCCGTGGACAAAAAAAACTCTGGCAAATGGACTTAATCCCGAGATGGCAGCAAAAGCAGGGAATGCATTGCAAAAATATGTGATGGAGAATACTCGTTTGGGAATTCCGATGTTTTTAGCAGAAGAAGCCCCTCATGGGCACATGGCAATTGGTGCTACAGTTTTTCCTACGGGTATCGGAATGGCGGCTACTTGGTCACCGGAATTAGTAAAAGAAGTTGGTCGAGTTATCGCTAAAGAAATTCGTTCCCAAGGTGGGCATATTAGTTACGGTCCCGTACTTGATCTGACCCGTGATCCCCGTTGGTCCCGCGTGGAAGAAACATTTGGTGAAGATCCTGTGTTGAGTGGTATTTTAGGGGCGTCTATGGTTGACGGTTTAGGTGGAGGTAATCTATCACAAAAATACGCTACCATAGCTACCTTGAAACATTTTCTGGCATACGCTGTGCCGGAGGGTGGACAGAATGGTAACTATGTTTCAGTCGGTATTCGTGATTTGCATCAGAATTTTCTTCCTCCTTTTCGTAAGGCAATAGATGCAGGGGCATTGTCTGTAATGACTTCATACAATTCGATAGATGGGATACCTTGTACGTCGAACCATTATTTGCTGACTCAACTCTTGCGTAATGAATGGAAGTTTCGTGGCTTTGTAGTTTCCGATTTATATAGTATTGAAGGGATTCACGAAAGCCACTTTGTTGCTCCAACCAAAGAGAATGCAGCCATACAATCTGTAATGGCTGGCGTTGATGTTGACTTGGGTGGGGATGCTTATACCAACCTTTGTCATGCAGTTCAATCCGGACAAATGGATAAGACTGTGATTGATACGGCTGTCTGCCGGGTGTTACGGATGAAGTTTGAGATGGGCTTGTTTGAGCATCCTTATGTGGATCCGAAAATTGCTGCTAAAACAGTACGCCGTAAAGAACATATCGAACTGGCACGTAAAATCGCACAGTCTTCCATAACACTTCTCAAAAATGAGAATTCAATTCTTCCTTTAAGCAAGACGATAAATAAGGTGGCGGTAATTGGCCCTAATGCTGACAATCGATATAATATGTTAGGGGACTATACAGCTCCTCAGGAAGATAGTAATGTGAAAACAGTTCTTGATGGAATTCTAACAAAATTATCTCCTTCTCGTGTGGAATATGTACGAGGCTGTGCTGTTCGTGATACTACAGTGAATGAGATAGAACAGGCAATTGAAGCTGCCCGTCGCTCCGAAGTTGTAATTGTGGTTGTGGGTGGTTCCAGTGCCCGTGATTTTAAAACGAGCTATAAAGAAACAGGTGCGGCTGTAGCTGAAGAGGGTAGTGTAAGTGATATGGAGTGTGGAGAAGGATTTGACCGTGCCAGTTTATCCTTACTTGGTAGACAACAAGAACTATTGGAATCTTTGCAAAAGACAGGTAAGCCTTTGATTGTCGTTTATATTGAAGGTCGTCCTTTAGAAAAGAATTGGGCTTCGGAATATGCGGATGCGCTACTGACTGCTTACTATCCGGGGCAGGAGGGTGGAAATGCTATAGCGGATGTTCTTTTTGGAGATTATAATCCTTCCGGACGTTTGCCAATCTCCGTTCCGCGTTCTGTAGGTCAGATTCCGGTTTATTATAATAAGAAAGCTCCTCGAAATCATGATTATGTGGAAGTGTCATCTTCTCCGTTATATAGCTTTGGTTATGGGATGAGTTATACCACTTTTGAATATTCTGATTTGCAGGTAGTGCAGAAATCTGCTCGTTGTTTTGAAGTCTCATTTAAAGTAAAGAATACAGGGAAGTATGATGGTGAGGAAGTATCACAACTTTATATGAGAGATGAATATGCATCAGTTGTTCAGCCGATGAAACAGTTGAAACATTTTGAACGTTTCCATTTGAAAAAAGGAGAAGAGAAAAAAGTTACTTTTGTTTTGACAGAGGAGGACTTTTTCTTGGTTAACTATACTTTGAAGAAAGTAGTAGAGTCGGGGACTTTTCAGGTAATGATAGGTAGTTCTTCTGATGATATAAGGTTAGAAAAATCTATTTCAGTAGAATAAGTTTCATCTTTTGAAAGTTGTTGCTTACTTTTATAAATCTTGATAAATAAAGAACAAAACTAATATTTCTAATTATATCAGCGAATGAACGTATTCAGATAGTACTAGTACACTGGAAATAATAAAGAGGGAATATTCCTTTTACGGAAATATCCTCTCTTTCTCACTTAAAAACCTAAACCTTTTATCTTAATTACTTGCTATTATAAGCCGTCAACATCCAAACCAATTTTTCCTGTTCTTTCAGATAATCGCTCATCATCGAAACGGTCACTTCATCTCCGGCTTGAGAAGCGATGGACAGAATTTTACGTTCTTCACCAATCAGATAACTGATACTCTGAAGGATATTGTTCAGTGCCTGTTCGCCGTTGCTCACCTTATCTACTTCACTGATATTCGCTACTTTCAAATAATCGCTGAATTTATTGGCAGGAGTACCGCCCAACATCAAGATACGTTCTGCAATTTCGTCTACCTTTTCGGCTGTGTCATCATACATCTTTTCGAATTGGCTGTGGAGAACAAAGAAATCATGTCCTTTGATATTCCAGTGGAAACCGCGGAGATTGGTGTAATACACTTGGAAGTCTGCTAATAGTTGTTGCAAAGATGCTACTACGTTGTTTGCTCCCGATTCGTTCAATTTGATAAATTCTAAAGTTTTCATATTCTTTTTATTTTTAATGATTTATACTTGTTTTCTTTTTTTCTGTACTGCAAAGATAAGGCGGAAAATGCTTGTTGTCAAACTGAAAATTTCTATCTTTGCATAGATGAAATCTATAACTTAATATGATTTGATAGATGACGATACAACAATTAGAATATATACTAGCCGTAGACCAGTTCAGGCATTTCGCACGGGCAGCCGAATATTGCCGTGTGACGCAACCTACTTTGAGTGCCATGATTCAGAAGCTGGAAGATGAATTGGGAGTAAAGTTATTCGATAGGACAGTGCAACCCGTTTGTCCGACACCCATCGGGCAGAAAGTGATAGACCAGGCTCGTGTGATTCTGGCGCAGGCAGCTCAAGTAAAAGAAATCATCAGTGAAGATAAGCAATCATTATCAGGCGTGTTCCGCTTGGGAGTATTACCCACTATCGCTCCTTATTTGCTACCCCGCTTTTTCCCTCAACTGATGGAGAAATATCCCGAACTGGATATTCGTGTCACGGAGATGAAAACCCAGGATATTCAGCAAGCTTTGCATGCCGGCGATTTGGATGCAGGGATTATTGCCAGTAAATTAGAAGACACATTCTTGACGGAAGAAACTCTCTTCTATGAGCAATTCTATGCTTATGTATCACGGAAAGAACCCTCGTTCAAACATGACATAATCCGCACTTCCGATATAACGGGCGAACATCTTTGGCTTTTGGACGAAGGACATTGCTTTCGTGACCAACTTGTCCGTTTCTGTCAGATGGAAGCGGTGAAGGTTAGTCAGATGGCTTATCGTTTGGGAAGCATGGAAACCTTTATGAGAATGGTAGAAAGCGGAAAAGGAATCACTTTTATTCCCGAACTGGCAGTGGCTCAATTGACGGAAGAACAGCGACAATTAGTACGTCCGTTTGCTATCCCCCGACCGACGCGGCAAGTGGTGTTGGCGACAAATAGAGATTTTATTCGTCACAGCCTGCTATGTGTTCTGAAAGAGGAAATAAAAGCTGCAGTCCCCAAAGAAATGCTTACTTTGCAGTCCATACAATGTTTGCTATAATAAATAGGAGATTGAGAGGATTCCGGAGAAATTCATAGGAGTGAAGTCATAGCTCGATCCTTGCTTGATAAATGTGTTTACGATGTGCTCCATGTGGTAGAGGCAAATATGATGTAAAAAAGTCCTTTGTTCATTTTATTGGCTTGTCTTTGCTTTCATTTTTGTATTAGTGGTGCTCGGCTCTACCGATTCGAAGAGGGGAGCGGGCAATCTGGCAGGACTTGCCATCGGTTTGACTCTTGTATTGGTACATA
>OLNS01002215.1_pt1 | contig 13156 bp, 7 predicted proteins | sample 1673031 | NCBI WGS metagenome assembly OLNS01 (sample SAMEA3136748, study PRJEB25190) | human gut metagenome | biome: human gut; feature: human-associated habitat; material: faeces | place: Austria | collected 2013
GAATAGAATATAATCTTAATCAATAATTGCAATACGCATCATATTACTGAATCCGCTCTTCTGTGCTCCAACATTTGGAGAAGGGATTCCTGCTGTCAGGATTACGATATCTCCTGTCTCTGCAAGCTGTTTTGCGCATACAAGATCAATCGCCCCTGTACAGATATCTTCTGTTGTCGCTACTTCAATAGATTTCAGTGGCTGTACACCCCAGTAAATCTGCATTCTGCGGAGAGTTGCCTCGTTCGGGCTTACACCGATAATATTTGTCTTTGGTTTGAACTTGGATACCACTCTTGCAGTTGCTCCGGATACAGTCGGAGTAATAATGCATTTTGCTCTTAAGTTCGTTGCTGTTGTAACAGTTGCATGTCCCAATGCGCTGGATGCACTCTTCATACGGTGTTCTTCAGCTTTTCTCAGAATAGAATCGTATTCCAGATGCTCTTCTGTGCTTTCTACAATATGGACCATCATCTGCAATGCCTCAACCGGATATTTACCCTGTGCAGTCTCACCGGATAACATTACTGCATCTGTTCCATCATATACAGCATTGGCAACATCTGTCACTTCCGCTCTTGTCGGACGTGGGTTACGGATCATGGAATCCAGCATCTGTGTTGCAGTAATAACAGTCTTAAAGTTGTCATTACATTTCTGGATGATCATTTTCTGGAGATGCGGCACTTCCTCTGCCGGGATCTCTACACCAAGATCTCCACGTGCCACCATGATACCATCAGCCGCACGGATAATCTCATCAATATTCTCAATACCTTCTGCGTTCTCTACCTTTGCAATGATTGGAATATACGGAGCGCCGAGTTCTTTTAAGTATGCCTTGATCTCAAGTACACACTCTGCATTTCTTACAAATGATGCTGCGATAAAGTCAATATCCTGCTCTACACCGAAACGGATATCATCCTTATCTTTTTCTGTAATAGCCGGAAGACGAATGGCTACGTTCGGTACGTTAACACCTTTTCTTTCGCCAAGTTCTCCACCATTTACTACAGAACAGACAATCTCTGTCTCTGTCTTGCTCTCTACACGAAGTCCGATCAGGCCATCGTCGATCAGAATGGTACAGCCTTTATAAATATCCTGTACCAGTCCCTTATATGTGATAGATACTCTCTTATTATCTCCTACGATATCTTCTGTTGTCAGAGTGAAGGTTTCTCCTTCTTTTAAAGTAATCTTCTTTCCATCTTTCAGGATTCCTGTACGAATTTCCGGTCCCTTTGTATCCAGAAGGATTGCAGTGTTTGTATGTTCCTCTTCACGAAGCTCTTTGAGCATATCCATTCTGAACTTCTGTTCTTCATGATCACCATGTGAGAAATTGAAACGTGCCACATTCATTCCATTCTGGATCAGCTTTCTCATCATTTCTCTGTCGTTGGTGTTTGGTCCCATTGTACAAACAATCTTGGTTTTTTTCATTGTTTCCTCCTCTTATTATTCAATTTGATTCTATGTTAGAACTCTACTTCACATGTTCGTGTGTGAAAAGATGGTCCTGGCAATATTCATAATTCCCGTTACACTTTGAACAATAACGGAACTCCAGTGTCGGATTGTCAAGTTCCGTACGACCGCACACTGCACATCTGTGCTTTGCACCGCCTGCATACTGATTCTGCGGACGGCTTATCTGCTTCTGGAATTTCTTTCTGCGGGCAGCCTGTTTCGGACTGTGTCCACGCAGATTCCGGTTGCAGAAAAAGAAAATAATAAAGTTCAAAAGCGATGCGATGATCACGATCCGTATGATCAGACCGCCCTGCACTGCGTCTACCGCAAGCAGAACCACATCCAGAACTGCAAGCCACTTCATCTTGATTGGGATAATGCCGTAAAGCAAAAGCTGATAATCCGGCATGATGGATGCACATGCAAGGAAAATGGACATATTGATATAGTAAGTACTGTAAAGGCTTCCAAATCCGGTAATGCCTCCGATCAGTCCATTCACAATAAAAGCTCCAATAACTGTAAATAATATTCCTGAGAAAATGTAAACATTGTAACGAAATGCCCCCCAGTAGCTTTCCAGCGTATTACCAAGGGAATAGTATAACAGCATCATAAAGATAACAAAAATAATATTGTCATTCGGCGGGATGATCACCCAGCTTAGAAGTCGCCACACCTGCCCTTTCAAAATCAGTGCCGGTTCCAGTGTAAAATAGGTAAGAAGCTGTGGCATCGTAAAACTCAAAAGATATCCGATTGCATAACCTGCAAGCAGATACATCGTAAGATTTCTAATTGCATAGCGCCCGAACCTGCGCTCCATTTTATCTAACCAGTTCTTCATTCAAAACCTCCTTCCACGTATGTTATTTTATCGTCTGCTTTTTACTTTGTCAATTCCATTCCACCTCTTTACTCTCTTTTCACATAATTTACATCTTTTGTTCACTTCCAGGCACTTTTTTCTACAATGCCATACATAACTTCTGTTTGTATTTTCGTTGGTTCTGTCGTATAATGTAAGATACTGTAGTTCTCTGCGAACTACATTTAATAGGTAATAACACAGACAAATTTTTTAATTGTAATAAGGAGTAGTTAAATCATGAATCAGACAGAATTACATACCCTGGGGATTGACATCGGTTCTACAACTGTTAAAATCGCAGTTCTGGACAGTAATAATGATGTTCTGTTTTCTGATTACGAGCGTCACTTCGCCAATATTCAGGAAACCCTTTCTGATCTGCTTGGTCGTGCTATCTACAAGCTCGGTCAGATCAAGGTATCTCCAATGATTACCGGATCAGGTGGTCTTACTCTGGCAAAGCATCTTGGCGTACCTTTTGTCCAGGAGGTTGTTGCCGTTTCCACCGCTCTTCAGGATTATGCACCACAGACCGATGTAGCGATCGAGCTGGGCGGCGAAGATGCCAAGATCATCTATTTTGAAAATGGAAATATTGAGCAGCGTATGAACGGAATCTGCGCCGGAGGTACCGGATCTTTCATCGACCAGATGGCGTCCCTTCTCCAGACAGATGCAACCGGTCTGAACGAATATGCCAAAAATTACAAAGCACTTTATACGATTGCAGCCCGCTGTGGCGTATTTGCCAAGACAGATATCCAGCCGCTGATCAATGACGGTGCTACCAAAGAAGACCTGTCTGCTTCTATTTTCCAGGCAGTCGTCAACCAGACCATCAGTGGTCTTGCCTGCGGAAAACCAATCCGCGGACATGTTGCTTTCCTCGGTGGACCGCTTCATTTCCTCTCTGAATTGAGAGAAGCGTTTATCCGTACTCTCAAGCTGGATGACGAACACATTATCGCACCAAAGTATTCCCATCTTTTTGCAGCCGTCGGCTCTGCGCTGAACTCTAAAAAGGATGTAGTCACCTCTCTTGGTGAGATGCAGAAAAAGCTGGATGCCCATATTGAAATGGACTTTGAAGTTGAGCGTATGCAGCCGCTCTTTTCCAGCGAAGCAGATTACAATGAATTTAAGAACCGCCATGCAAAGCATCAGGTGCCGGTTGGTGATCTTGCCAGCTACCGCGGTAATGCCTACCTTGGAATCGATGCCGGTTCTACCACCACGAAAGCCGCTCTGGTCGGAGAAGACGGTACTCTTTTGTACTCCTTCTACCATGGCAATGACGGTGATCCTCTTGGTACGACCATCGGTGCGATCAAGGATATTTACAGCCAGCTTCCGGAAGGCGTACAGATCGTTCACTCCTGCTCAACCGGTTACGGAGAAGCGCTCATTAAAGCCGCACTTCTTCTTGATGAAGGCGAAGTTGAAACCGTATCTCACTATTACGCCGCTTCTTTCTTCGAACCGGATGTAGACTGTATCCTCGATATCGGTGGTCAGGATATGAAGTGTATCAAGATCAAGAATCAGACTGTAGACAGCGTACAGCTCAACGAAGCATGTTCTTCCGGATGCGGTTCCTTTATCGAGACTTTTGCCAAATCCCTGAACTACACCGTAGAGGATTTTGCACATGAAGCACTTTTTGCGAAACATCCGATTGACCTCGGTACCCGTTGTACCGTATTTATGAACTCAAAGGTAAAACAGGCGCAAAAAGAAGGTGCTGAAGTATCCGATATTTCAGCCGGACTTGCTTATTCGGTTATCAAAAATGCTCTTTTCAAGGTTATCAAGGTATCCGATGCATCTGAGCTTGGTAAAAAAATTGTTGTACAGGGTGGTACATTCTACAATGATGCCGTACTCAGAAGCTTTGAGACCATCGCCGGATGTCAGGCAATCCGTCCGGATATTGCAGGAATCATGGGTGCTTTTGGGGCTGCACTGATTGCAAGAGAACGCTATGGTTTCAAAGAATGTAAAAATACAACCATGCTTTCCATTGATGAAATCAATGAACTTACCTATACAACCTCAATGGCAAAATGTAACGGCTGTACCAACAACTGTCGTCTGACCATCAACAAATTCAGTGGCGGACGTCGTTTTATTTCCGGAAACCGTTGTGAGCGCGGTCTTGGAAAAGAGAAAGCAAAGAGTGATGTGCCAAACCTTTTCGCTTATAAAAATGAACGTTATTTTGGTTACACGCCATTAGATCCATCCGAAGCAAAACGTGGAACGGTTGGTATTCCAAGAGTTCTCAATATGTATGAGAACTATCCGTTCTGGTTTACTTTCTTCACAAAACTGGGATATCATGTGTTACTCTCTCCTGCTTCTACACATAAGATTTATGAACTTGGTATTGAATCTATTCCGAGCGAATCCGAGTGTTATCCGGCAAAGCTGGCGCACGGACATGTACAGTGGCTGATCAACCAGGGTGCAGACTTTATCTTCTACCCTTGTATACCATACGAACGTGGTGAATTTGCCGATGCCGACAATCATTATAACTGCCCGATCGTCACCTCATACGCGGAGAACATCAAGAACAATATGGATCCAATCGTACACGGTGAAGTAGATTTCATGAATCCATTCCTCGCCCTCACAAGCGAAAAGACAATCACAGACGGACTGGTCCGTGAATTTACTTCTGCAAAGAATCTTCCAGCAGAAGAAATCAAAAATGCCGCTCATGCTGCATGGGAAGAACTTGCTGCATGCCGTCAGGACATCCGCAAAAAGGGTGAAGAAACACTCGCTTACATGGAAAAGACAGGAACCCGCGGCATTGTACTTGCCGGTCGTCCATACCATTACGATCCGGAGGTCAACCACGGTATCCCGGAGATGATCACCTCCTACGGACTTGCCGTTCTGACGGAAGATTCTATCTCCCATCTGAATCCGGTAGAACGTCCGCTGATTGTTATGGATCAGTGGATGTATCATTCCCGACTGTACGCAGCAGCCAATTTTGTAAAGACAAGAGATGATCTGGATCTGATCCAGCTGAACTCTTTCGGATGCGGTCTTGATGCCGTAACAACCGATGCTGTTGCAGATATTCTGACCGGTTCCGACAAGATTTATACCTCTCTTAAGATTGATGAGGTTAATAACCTGGGTGCTGCACGTATCCGTATCCGTTCTCTTCTCGCCGCCATCCGCGTCCGCGAGCAGAAGCATATGGAGCGCACCATTCGTCCGGCAAATATCGAAAAAATTCCTTTTACAAAGGAAATGAAGGAAACCTATACCATTTTGTGTCCGCAGATGTCACCGATCCACTTTTCACTGATTGAGCCAGCCTTCCAGGAAGCAGGCTACAAACTGGAAGTACTGAAAAATGATAACAAGCATGCAGTTGACATGGGCCTTAAATATGTAAACAATGATGCCTGCTATCCGTCTCTGATGGTAGTTGGACAAATCATGGAGGCTATCCTTTCCGGCAAATATGACACCGACCACCTGGCTGTCATTATTTCGCAGACCGGTGGCGGATGCCGTGCTTCCAACTATATCGGATTTATCCGCCGTGCTCTTAAAAAAGCCGGTTACGGACATATCCCTGTTATTTCAATCAACTTAAGCGGGCTTGAAAGCAATCCTGGATTCAAGATCACCCTTCCACTTGTACTGAAAGGTGTGTATGGTCTGATATTTGGTGATCTCTTCATGCGCTGCCTGTACCGTGTCCGCCCATATGAAGCTGTTCCAGGCTCTGCCAATACCATGCATAAGAAATGGGAAAAGACAGTTATCGAATTTATCAAGAAAGGTTATCCAAGCAGACACGAGTTTAAGCGTCTCTGCCGCCAGATCGTAGAAGATTTTGATTCTCTTCCATTAAAAGATGTCAAAAAGCCACGTGTCGGAGTTGTCGGAGAAATCCTTGTTAAATTCCTTCCAGCTGCCAATAACTACCTGGTAGATCTTCTTGAACAGGAAGGTGCCGAAGCCGTGGTTCCGGATCTGACCGACTTCCTGCTCTACTGCTTCTACAATACAAACTTTAAAGCAGAACATCTCGGCATGAAGAAATCAACCGCCCGCATGGGTAATCTCGGAATCAAGGCTCTGGAATGGTTCCGCAAGCCTGCCGTTGATGCATTAAAAGCAAGTAAACGCTTTGATCCACCATCACATATTGAACACCTGGCTTCGATGGCAAAAGAAATTGTTTCTCTTGGAAACCAGACCGGTGAAGGATGGTTCCTTACCGGAGAAATGCTGGAGCTGATCCACAGCGGTGCACCAAACATTGTCTGCACACAGCCTTTCGCCTGTCTGCCAAACCACGTAGTCGGGAAAGGTGTTATTAAAGAACTGCGCCGCCGTCATCCGGAATCCAACATCGTTGCAATCGATTATGATCCGGGAGCAAGCGAAGTAAACCAGCTGAACCGCATCAAACTGATGCTTTCGACTGCGCAGAAGAAGATGTAAGACTTTTGGATATGTAAAAATAATAGGTTCTAATGGGACGACCAGAGGAATCCAAAATATTCCCCACGCATTCAGTTGCACTAACCATTCCGTTCAAGCCTCTTAGGGCGGGAATCGTGTTCAGCAAAGGCTTCCACGATTCCTGAGTCTTGAACTCCATAGTGCAAATTCATGTGCGGGGAGTATTTTGGATTCCTCTGGTCTGTATATTGGTAACTTTTTTTACGTATGCAAAAGTTTTTTGGATGATGAGAACTAGGATTTAGGGAATTGCAGGACTTTCTTTTGTAAAATCGACCAAACAACCTTTATTTTAAAAAAACAGCGGACTCCTTTTCGGGAAAATCCACTGTTTTTCACATATATTAAGCTTCTTCGACTTCTACTTTTTCGCCAAGAATTTTATCAATACTTACCAGTTTTACGCTGAGTACGAATACCTGTGCTGCAACTTCCAGTTCTTCTGGTGTCGGGAAGGACGGTGCAATTCGGATATTGCTGTCTTTTGGATCCTTTCCGTATGGGAAGGTTGCTCCCGCTTTTGTCAAGATCAGTCCGGCTTCTTTTGCTTTTGCTACGATTGCTTTTGCACATCCATCCAACGCATCGAAGGAAATGAAGTATCCTCCTCGCGGTGCCATCCAGGAACCAATCTCAAGTCCGCCAAGCTCACTTTCCAGTACACTTAATACGGTGTCAAATTTCGGTCTTAAGATATCTGCATGTTTCTTCATATGCTGAACCATTCCATGGATATCACCGAAGAAACGCGCATGTCTGAGCTGGTTTAATTTATCATGACCGATGGTCTGTACGGACATCATCTTGCGGATTTCCGCAAGGTTTTCATCGGATGCTGCAATTGCCGCAATACCAGAACCCGGGAAGCTGATCTTGGAAGTAGAACCGAATTTGTAAACCATGTTCGGATGGCCTTCTTTTTTACATTCCATCAAAATCTCGATCAGATAATCCTGTTTATCCTCATACAAATGATGGATTCCATATGCATTATCCCAGAAAATACGGAAATCTTCTGCCGCTGGATTTAATTTCGCAAAACGGTGTACGGTTTCATCAGAATAAGTGATTCCCTGTGGGTTAGAATATTTCGGTACACACCAGATACCTTTTACAGCCGGATCATTCTCCACATACTGCTCTACCAGATCCATATCCGGTCCATCCGACGTCATTGGAATATTGATCATCTCAATTCCAAAATGTTCGGTGATTGCAAAATGTCTGTCATATCCAGGTACCGGGCAAAGGAATTTTACCTTGTCAAGCTTTGCCCAAGGGGTGCTTCCCATGATACCATGTGTCATCGCTCTTGCAACAGTATCATACATTACGTTCAGGCTGGAGTTACCAAAGATGATAATATTGTCCTTCGGTACTTCCATCATATCAGAAAGAAGCTGTTTTGCTTCTTTGATTCCATCGATCACTCCATAGTTACGGCAATCTACTCCTTCTTCGCAGACAAGATCTGATGTACTCTTAAGTACATCCATCATCCCCATAGAAAGATCAAGCTGTGCTTTGGACGGTTTACCTCTGGACATATCCAGTTTCAGACCTTTTCCTTTAACATCTTCAAATTCTTTTTCCAGTCTGCTCTTTAATTCAAGCAGTTCTTCTCTACTCATATCTCTATATGCAGTCATCTTGAAAACCTCCCATAATCATCAACTAATCATTGTGTGTTTCCTGCCGTACTTTATACTTCCGAAATCTGCCATCTGCAGTTTCTTTCAGCTGTTTTGACAACATCAAAACTCACTACAAGTAGTAAGTATATAGGAAAAATGATTTTTCGTCAACCAATTCTTGCATATAAATATGACATATCGTGATTTTTGTTGATTTAAATATGTTTTTTTGAATTTTTGTTTTTCATTTCATGCATTTTTCCATTTCGATGCTTTTCAAAAAGAGTAGATCAGATTTATATGCAGCATATTTTCTTTTCTCCTGCAGTATGTTTTGCTCTTCTGACAACAAAACACCCGGAACCATTTTCATGATTCCGGGCAAATATATTTACTATTTTACTAATAATGATTTTCCAGTCATATCTGCTGGCTGCTGCATTCCCATCAGCTCGATCAGCGTCGGAGCGATGTCTGCAAGGCATCCGCCTTCACGAAGCTTATATGCAGGATCTGCATTTACAAGAATGAACGGAACCGGGTTCGTTGTATGAGCGGTAAATGGTTCTCCTGTCTCTTCATCGATCAGCTGTTCTGCATTTCCGTGGTCAGCGCAGATAAACATCTGTCCACCAACTTCTTTCACTGCATCAACTGCTTTTCCTACACATTCATCAACAGCTTCAATTGCTTTGATCACTGCTGCTTCTACACCGGTATGACCAACCATATCCGGGTTTGCAAAGTTAATTACGATCACATCGTACTTATCAGCTTTGATTGCGTCTACAAGCTTGTCACATACTTCATATGCACTCATCTCCGGCTTCAGATCGTAAGTTGCAACCTTAGGCGATTTGACAAGGATTCTGTCCTCTCCCTTGTTCGGTTCTTCTACTCCGCCGTTGAAGAAAAACGTAACATGTGCATATTTCTCTGTCTCGGCGATTCTTGCCTGTGTCATGTTGTTTGCTGCAAGAAATTCGCCAAATGTATTCGTGATGCCTTCTTTTACAAATGCAACCATTTTATTTGGAATTGTCTCATCATACTCTGTAAAACATACATAAGTTGTCTTGATACGTTCTCCTCTGGCAAATCCGTCAAAATCATCCGCACAGAATGTTCTGGTGATTTCTCTTGCTCGATCCGGGCGGAAATTAAAGAAGATCACAGAATCTCCGTCTTTTACAGTTGCAACCGGTGTACCGTTTTTTGTCACTACAAATGGTACTACGAATTCGTCAGTTACTTCTTTGTCGTAAGAAGCCTGGATTCCTTCTGTTGCTGATGCTGCTGTGTCACCTTCGCCGCGTGTAAGTGCTGCGTATGCTTTTTCTACACGGTCCCAACGGTTGTCACGGTCCATTGCATAGTAACGTCCGGAAACACTTGCAACTTCACCTACACCGATTTCTTTCATCTTTGCTTCTAACTGTTCAACATATTCTTTTCCAGATGCCGGAGGTGTATCACGTCCGTCAAGGAAGCAGTGAACATATACTTTGTCCAGCCCCTGTCTCTTTGCAAGTTCCAAAATTCCATAAATATGTGTAATGTGACTGTGTACACCACCATCAGATACCAGTCCCATCAGATGAAGAGCTGTACCGTTCTTCTTCGCATTTTCACAGGCTGCAAGAAGTGCCTTATTTTCAAAGAAATCGCCATCATCGATTGCTTTTGTGATCTTGGTGAGCTCCTGGTAAATGATACGTCCTGCGCCCATATTCATATGACCTACTTCCGAGTTACCCATCTGACCGTCCGGAAGTCCTACAGCAAGTCCGCTTGCATTTCCTTTTACAAACGGATATTCAGCCATTAATTTATCCATAACCGGTGTGTTTGCCTCTGCAATACCGTTGCCTTTCTTTTCATCTCTCAGACCGTAACCGTCTAAGATCATCAAAACTGTTGGTTTTTTACTCATCGTCTTACACTCCTTCATTTTGTCTTAAAGCGTTTGATTTCTCTTTCAGTTAAATATTGTACATGATTTTATATATGCTTGCAAGCACTTGTTAAAACTTTGACAGTCGAAAAACGCAGGCATTTCTGCCTGCGCCTTGGTATAATTGACTATTTCCAGTTTACAATCTTACCAAAATCCGGTTTTAAAGAAGCACCACCTACAAGTCCACCATCGATATCCGGCTGAGCGAATAATTCCGGTGCTGTAGCTGCATTTACAGATCCGCCGTACTGAATACGGATTGCTTCTGCTGTAGCTTCATCATAAACTTCAGCGATACATTCACGGATAGCTTTGCAAACCTCCTGAGCCTGCTCTGTTGTAGCTGTCTTACCGGTTCCGATTGCCCAGATTGGCTCATAAGCGATAACTGCTGTCTTAGCCTGATCTGCTGTTACATTCTGGAATCCAACTTTAACCTGCTGACGGATGAAGTCCATTGTCACACCCTGTTCACGCTGTTCAAGAGTTTCTCCACAGCACATGATCGGTGTAAGTCCGTGTTCAAATGCTTTCAGCATCTTTTTGTTCACAGTCTCGTTTGTCTCTGCGAAGTATTCTCTTCTTTCAGAGTGTCCGAGAACAACATATTTAACACCAGCATCTGTAAGCATGTTCGGAGAGATTTCTCCTGTGTATGCACCTTTTTCTTCAAAGTACATATTCTCTGCTCCAACCTGGATGTTGCTTCCTTTTGCAGCTTCTACAACCGGAATGATATCGATTGCCGGTACGCAGAATACCACGTCAGCCTCTTCTGTTACAACCAGAGATTTGAGTGTATTCACAAGCTCTACTGCCTCTGAAGGTGTCATATTCATTTTCCAGTTACCTGCAATAATTTTCTTTCTTGCCATTGCAATAATCTCCCTTATTTTATCTTAATTACAGACGCTGCTTATTTATCGTTAGCAGCTGCTACACCTGGCAGTTCCTTACCTTCAAGGAATTCAAGGGAAGCTCCGCCACCCGTAGAGATGTGAGTCATCTTGTCGCCGTATCCGAGCTGGTTAACTGCTGCTGCCGAATCACCACCACCGATGATTGTTACTGCATCTGTCTCAGCAAGTGCTTTTGCGACTTCTTCTGTTCCTTTTGCAAAGTTCGGCATCTCGAATGCACCCATAGGTCCGTTCCATACAACTGTCTTTGCATCTTTTACAGCGTCAGCATAGATCTTGATTGTCTCTGGTCCGATGTCAAGTCCTTCCCATCCTTCCGGAATTTCGCCAGCTTTAACAACTTTGATATTTGCATCATTTGAAAAATCATCTGCAATTACGTTGTCTACCGGAAGAAGGAGTTTTACGCCTTTGTCTTTAGCTTTCTGAATCATGTTCAGTGCATATTCACAGTAATCTTCTTCAAGAAGAGATTTTCCAACGGTTCCGCCCTGTGCTTTGCTGAATGTATAAGACATACCTCCACCAATGATCAGAGTGTCTACTTTATCGATCAGGTTTTCGATTACAGAAATCTTGCTTGAAACTTTAGCTCCACCAAGGATTGCAACGAACGGTCTTTCCGGATTGTTTACTGCATTTCCAAGGAAATCGATTTCTTTCTGCATAAGATATCCTACAACTGCTGTATCAACATATTTGGTAACACCAACGTTAGAGCAGTGTGCACGATGAGCTGTTCCGAATGCATCGTTTACGAATACATCACAAAGAGAAGCGAGTTCCTTAGAGAATTCATCTCCGTTCTTTGTTTCTTCTGCTCTGTAACGTGTATTTTCAAGAAGGATTACCTCTCCATCTTTCATAGCTTCAACTGCTGCTTTTGCATTTGGTCCTACTACTTCAGGATCTGCTGCGAATTTTACTTCCTGTCCGAGAAGTTCTGAAAGTCTTACTGCAACCGGTGCAAGAGAAAGCTCCGGTTTCGGTTCTCCCTTCGGTTTACCAAGATGTGAGCAGAGGATTACTTTTCCTCCGTCAGCGATCAGTTTCTTGATTGTAGGAAGTGCTGCAACAAGACGGTTCTCGTCTGTGATCTTTCCATCGATCAGCGGTACGTTAAAATCGCATCTTACAAGGACTTTTTTCCCTTTTACATTGATATCATCTACAGATTTTTTGTTAAGCATAATCCTGCCTCCTGTTTACATTTCGTTTAAATGGAATGTGCCGGGCACATTTCCGTGCTGAGCGCAGTTGCTTGCGACAATCTGCGTTTTCACACGAATACACATCTTGGGCACATAGTGCCTTTTATTTAGCAGGAAGCTCCATCAGAATTTCCTGTTAAATAAAAGAGCCCGGTCCATGTAGACCGGACCCTTGCTTGAGTCTAACTCTGGAATATTCCAGTAAGAATCAATTCAGCCTGTCCAAACAAACGTTACGGATTAAAGTAATGTTCCGAAGTGTTTGATTGTTCTTACCATCTGGCTTGTGTAAGAGTTTTCATTGTCATACCAAGAAACAACCTGTACTTCTGTTGTTCCGTTGTCAAGCGGAAGTACCATTGTCTGAGTAGAATCGAAGAGAGAACCAAATCTCATTCCTACGATATCGCTAGAAACGATCTGATCTTCGTTGTATCCGAATGATTCGTTAGAAGCTGCTTTCATAGCTGCGTTGATCTGTTCTACAGTAACTTCACCTTCAACTACTGCTGTAAGGATTGTTGTAGATCCTGTAGGTGTTGGTACACGCTGTGCAGAACCGATAAGTTTTCCGTTAAGTT
>OLNS01002218.1_pt1 | contig 13140 bp, 11 predicted proteins | sample 1673031 | NCBI WGS metagenome assembly OLNS01 (sample SAMEA3136748, study PRJEB25190) | human gut metagenome | biome: human gut; feature: human-associated habitat; material: faeces | place: Austria | collected 2013
CGTTATCCCCAGAACAGGAAGAAGTGATTACGGAATACTGTAATGCAATTTTCAGTAGTGGAGCAGATACAGAAGAGTTTTTCTATCGGCTGGGATTAAAAGATGGACTGAATCTGAAAAATACGGTAAAATTAGTATTAGAAATGATATCGTGAAATCGGAATTTGTGGAGAGATTTCCTGAACTTTCCTTATTTTACAGGCTTTTCAGCCAATTAGATAGTGAAATGATATGTATTTTCCCTTATTTTTGCCCTTGTGAGGAAATTTGCAAGGGAAATAAGGGAAATTTTTTTAGGCATTGCTCGCTACTTTATCAAGAAGTCTTGCGGAATCCCGCTTTGCTTTTCTTGTTGAGTGAGCGTAAATATTCATTGTAGTACTGACATCAGAGTGTCCTAACAGTTCCTGTACATCTTTCGGAGCTGCCCCATTGGAAAGCAGATTGCTGGTATAAGTGTGACGCAACTGGTGGAAATGGAAATCTTCAAATCCTTCCAGCTTCTTTGACACTGACCTGCAAACAATGCCGAGTGTACTCGGAAGTTCCAGGCTGCCATCCGGTCTGAGGCAGACAAAGGAGATTTCCTTATAATCTGCTGGGACCTCCTGTGTTCCGTCAAGGTGATAGTATTCATAATACGTGCGAGCTGTGAAATCAGTATAGCTGATTTCCCCTAGCGAGCGGAAGAAATTCTGCAAACTTTGGTAAGCTGATAACAATACAGTAGGAAAAGCCTATCAGGTAAGGTCTAACCAACCGCCTGTACCGAGTCCTTGGAACTGAAGTGGTAACACCATGTTTAAGCGTAGGACAGGGAGCAACAGAGCCGAAACGAAAGTGAAGCGATTGAGCTGGGAAATTAGTATGAGGTTGGAAGTGGTCGATGTGTTGTATTACACAGTAGACAACACTGCTGTAACCGCTACGGTGAGGTTATGGCGGCATCCCCCAGTCTGAGAGCTTGGCGAGGTTGATGATAAGTATGTTATCGGAACAGCTGAGGTTCTGTCATTTCCTCGTAAGAGGTATGGAAACCAAAACAAAGAAATGCGTCAGGAATCCAAATGAATGGCAGGAAGTCCGACACAGCCATAGTATCGAAGAAGCCTGTGAAAACAGATGGAGAAAAGGGCTGTGCACTTTATAGCTTCAAGTAATAAGAAACTATGCAGACGAAAGAGAGCTGATGGACATGGTAAACGAGTTGCTTGGAATACAGTACAATATCGCAAAAGCAAACAGAACAGACAGAAAGGTTCAAAATCTTGCGTCATATATCAATGAAAATACACTAAGGGCAATCCATAAAACGATGGATAAAAGAAAGGCGTATGGAATTGATAAGGTGACAAAAGAGGATTATGAACGAAATCTGGAGGAAAATCTTGCGAACCTTGTAAGACGGATGAAGAGAGGAAGTTATCGCCCAAATCCAACAAGGCGGGTCTATATCCCGAAAGAAACAAAAGGCAAAATGAGACCACTGGGAATCTCGTGTTATGAAGATAAACTGGTGGAAAATGCGATTGCACAGATACTGGAGCAGATTTATGAACCGAAGTTTTATAATGAGAGCTTTGGTTTCCGTCCAAACAGGAACTGTCATCAGGCGGTGAGGGAAATTATAGAGATGGTACAGTATCGGAAGACGAATTATGTGGTGGAAGCAGATATCAGAGGATTCTTTGATAATGTAGACCATGAATGGCTGATGAAGATGCTGTCACATGACATAGCAGACAGAAGATTTCTTGAGATAATTGAGAAGTTTCTGAAAGCGGGAATCATGGAAGATGGCAAATTTCTTGACAGTGAACGTGGAACCTCACAAGGAAATGGCGCCAGCCCAATACTTGCAAATATATATCTGCATTATGTACTGGACAACTGGTTTGATGTAATCGTAAAGAGACAGTGTAAGGGTGAATGTTATCTGATTCGCTACTGTGATGATTTTGTCTGCTGTTTTCAGAATCCATACGAAGCGCAGATATTCCGGCAGAGACTGGAAGAGCGCTTTAGAAAATATGGGTTGGAACTGGCGGAGGAAAAGACGAAGATTTTGGAATTTGGGAGGTTTGCCAGGCAAAACCGAAAAGCAAGAGGAGAAAGAAAGCCAGATACCTTTGACTTCCTTGGTTTCACGTTTTATTGCGGAATGGACGGAAAGAAGCAGTTTTTCCGTTGTAGGGGAAAGACCAGTAAGAAGAAGTACCGAAGCAAAATCAAGGTAATGAAGGAATGGATAAAGATTCGCAGAACAATGCCATTAGAGCAGATATTCAAAACAGTCAATGCGAAACTGCGGGGACACTACCAGTATTATGGAGTGACCGACAATATAAAGGAAGTGAAGAACTTTCTAGTGCAGACAAAATGGTTATTGTTTAAGTGGTTCAACCGGAGAAGTCAGAAAAGAAGCTATACAAAAGAAGCTTTCTTTAATGGTTTGCTTAGGACATTTCCGTTACTTGAACCAAGTATCAGAGTGAGTTTGTTTTACAGATAGAGTATGAAAATATAGAGTGAAAAGCCGTATGCGTTAATAGCGCACGTACGGTTTTGAGTAGGGATATGGGGAGTAATCCACATATCTACTAGAGAAACCACAGGTTAAGATGGAGTATTGTATGTGAAATGTAGTGACATATTAAGATGGGGATTAAATTACTGCGGGGAAAACAGTGTATAGGGTAAAGCCCCAAGTTAATATGACGTATTTATCCGCGGAGAATGTGAAAATAGACGCCAGATTAAGGTGTCGTGATAAAAAGGAGATTCCGCGGAGAGAGAGATTCACGGCGGGTAGATTGAAGCCTGCTGCCAAGCCCCATGTTAAGATGTGGTAAAAACAGGAGGTAATTTGACACATTAAGATGGGCTTTAATGCATTTTCGCAGCCTAAAGAATCTCTCGATAGTACCCAGATAAAGGTGTGGTGTAAAAGTTAAATACAAGCGTCTGGTTAAGATGGGGATTATTCTCCGCGGAGAGCAGCAGGTATCGGCATACTGGTTTCTATTTGGTCCCATGTTAAGGTGTCGTATAATATAAGAAGAAAGGATATCGCTGCAACAGGTGGAGCATGATAAGCTACAGGTTAAGGTGTAGCTGTTTGGGTATCCGCGGATGTGCTGCGGAGGGAAGGGCGTCAGGTAAATCTGGGGTATAATGAGGCATGGCGCTGAAGGGAAGCTCTGCGGAGAGTCAGGTGGGGGCATTTAAGGTGTTGGATAATGCAAAGAAATGTGCAGACGAGCATCCGGGATTTTCTGTGTTTGATGAGAGTGGGAAGGCTGTGTATGTTTCCGGGGATAATAAGCCGGAAAAGGTGTTTCGTCCGTATCTGGTTCGTGTGGAGATTCCGGATCTGAATATCAGGAAGAAGCCGGGGACGGATCAGGAGAAGACCGGGAAATATACGGGTGTGGGTAGTTTTACTATTGTTGATGAGGCTGATGGTGTCGGGGCATCGAAGTGGGGACTGCCGAAAGCGTATGAGAAGGAGCGGGATGGGTGGATCTCGCTGGATTATGTAACGAAGATTAGATAAGTGTGGGTGGGCTTTGCATTGCGGCGGTGGTCGTGGTGTGAAGCCTCTTTTTTGTTAGGGCAAAGCCCTGTTTGCCATTGTGGAGTTTTTCGTTGATTCGAAAAACGGAGCTTTTGGTCGCTTTCATTATATAACATCCGGAATCGAGGTATCTTCTTTTCTGCAAAATCACGAACTTTGCTCATTTATAGATACTATAATATGAACCCAGAGAGGCCCTTACGTATTAAAAAAATATGTGCGGGCTTTCGCTATTTTATAAGATCTGCAAATAGTTATTATATTTTCAGGAACTATCCGTTCGGATAGTTCCATTTCAACTTTCAATTTGCTAAAATACTAATATGAATATGATGAAAAAGGAGGGAAATATGCAGAAAATAGTTAAATTTACTGACGATAAATATATATGCCCGCAAAAAGCTATTCGCAAATTTCGCTCTGCCAAAAAACTTTGCACGCCGCTATACCTATATGGAGTTACAGGTATCGGGAAGACTTCTCTGGTTATGCACAATCTAAATATGAAATGCTGCAGCTATTACAGTGCATCAGAAACAAGTGCAGACCAGATTAAAATAAAAGAACAATCTGCTGAATACACGGTGGTTCTTGATGATCTTCAAAATCTCACAGATACAACGGAAAGAGAAAACTATTTTGAAGTAATCCGTAAGTTACTGAGCTTAAATAATGTATGGCTGATCCTGATTGCCAGATGTCCGTTTCCGAGATGGCTTCTTCCACTTCGGACGAAATATATATTTGCAGAAATTGAAGAAAGTGATTTCCTTTTTTCATTAGATGAGCAGATTACATATTTAGAACAATATGATATTCATCTTACCTTGGAAGAACATCAGAAGGCATGGAATCTGGGCGGTGGAAATGCGTTATCTCTTTTATTTTTTGTAATGGAAAAAGGAAATCTGGAACTGACACAGAGACGGCAGTGGGATTATCTGGAAACCCATGTATACGATCGGTGGGATCTGGAGCTGCAGGAGTTTTTTATGGACATTTCCATTGTAGAAACATTTACGGTCGGACTTGCATCCATGCTTACAGGACGAAGTGATGTGGAGAAACTGATCTTTCGGGCTGAAGAAGTCGGAAATTTTTTTGACATAAGAGGAACCGATGGAATCTGGAAATGCAGATGGCCTATGAGGAAATCCATGCAGCAGAGACTACGGAGGAAGAGAAGCATTGAGCAGATCAACCATCTTTATTATACAGCTGGTTTATATTATGAATTGGAGGAAAAACCTCTTGAGGCACTTTCTATGTATGAAAAATACAACGACATGGAAAGTATTTCCAGACTTTTGATCTCTAATGCACGGAAGAATCCTTCAGTCGGACATTTTTATGAACTGAGGAAATATTATCTGAAACTGCCGGAAGAACTTATCTCAAGGAGTCCGGTACTTATGGCAGGAATCAGCTTGCTGCAATCCATGCTGATGAATATAGAAGAAAGCAATCGCTGGTATCATCAACTGGAAAAATTTGCAGAAGAGCACTCAGGCAGCATGGGAAAAGAAGCTCGCAGCAGGCTGCTTTATTTAAAAATATCACTTCCTCATACTGGTACAGCGAACATGATCGATCTGCTGAAAAATGCCGACCTGTTAATTCATAATAAAAAAGTAGTTCTTCCAGAGCTGTCTGTGACCAGCAATCTTCCTTCTATAATGAACGGAGGAAAAGATTTCTGTGAATGGTCGAAGCGTGACACAGAACTGGCACTTATGATCGGTAAATCGGTAGAATTTGTTCTTGGAAAATATGGAAAAGGTCTTGTATCCCTTGCTCTTGCAGAGAGCTATCTGGAAAAAGGAAAAGATATTTTTGAGATTTTTTCAAAGGTGGAAAAAGGCCGTATGGATGCAGGACGGGGGGGCATGCTGGAACAGGTTTTTGTAGGAACAGGAATCCTTGCATGGCTGTCTGTTTTGAAAAATGATGCAGATGGCGCACTTGCATCTCTTGCAGCATTTCATGATCGTGCGGAAGAGGAAGCACCGAATCTGACTTCGAATATTGATGCTTTTATTTGCCGAATTAAGCTGTATCAGGGTGAAGATGTTTCAGACTGGATGAAACAGGTACCAGATGAGAATGCGGAATTTTGCACAATGGAACGTTTTCGATATCTGACAAAAGTGAGAGTATATATTTTTCTTGGGAAATTGGAAGCAGCTTATTGTCTACTACAGCAGATTCTGCATTATGCGGAGATTATGAAACGTACCTATATTCATATGGAAGCCAGGATCTTGCTTTCAATCGTACAGTATAGACTTGGACAGGAGCAGTGGAAGGACAGTCTCCAAAACTGCATCAGCCAGGCGGAAGGATATCATTTTGTAAGGATATTTACAAGAGAAGGAACAGCACTTCTTCCAATGATCGAAAAAGGAGAATTCACCTGGAAAGATAATAATTACCGAAATCAGATCATAACAGAATGCAGACAGATGGCAAAGGAGTATCCTTCTTATCTGGTTTCCAGAAATAATATTGTTTTAGGTGAAAATGCCTTACAGATATTAAAACTGCAGTCAGAAGGTAAGTCATCTGCGGATATTGCAAAAGAGCTGAAGATTTCAGAGGCAACGGTGAAATACCATAATAAAGAAACTTATCGGAAATTTGGTGTCAGGAATAAAGCAGCAGCAATTACAGAGGCCAGAAAGCGGAAGCTGATCTGAGTCAATGCCCGCTTTAGCGCAAATGGCGAAAAGAGGATAACGATATGAAAAAAGAAAGCAAAAATCGGTTTTGCTTCAAAAAAGCCAGATGGATACTTGCGGCTGCAGCAGCACTTAGCCTGATTTCCGGTACAGTGTCTGCAGCAGAGACTGAAATGACGAAGCAATCAACAGAGTCGGAAAAACAGACTTCGGAAGCGGAACCTTTCCAGTCATCAACAGAACTGCCGGTTGAAGAAGAAACAGAGGCTCCAGTGGAAACTCCGACTGAAGCTATAACAGAGGCTCCAGTGGAAACTCCGACTGAAGTTATAACAGAAGATTTTGTGGCAGTTCCGAATGAGAACGAAACAGAGATGAAGGAACTAAATGGGGATGAAAATGAAACATCTACGGATCCGGTTACGGAAGATTTCACACAAACCCCGGCAGAAATGACATTTGACCTGGCTACACGAGTTTCTTTGGGAGTGAATCAGCTGAAACTCAAAGACGGGCAGCAACCGTTCGTACGATCGTTATTTTCAGAGGATGAGATCAGGCAGGGTGGACATGGAAATGTGCTGATATACGCTGACCTGCTGGATGACCTTTTGAAGGATGAGCAGGAGAAAGCAGAAGAACAAAAACTCTCAGAAGAAGAAAGAAATTCCCTGAAAGCGGAGAAAGCCATTCTGGAACAGTGGGCAGAAAGTAATGGATACATTGTGGAGCAGTATTTTTCTCTGCGTCTGTTCAGGCAGAGAAATGAAGAGGAACCTTTGAGAATTGCAGAAAGCCAGGAAATGCTTTCAATGATTATGGAAACAACCGATGTGCAGGCGCAGATGGAAGACAGGGTACTTGTCTGTGTCAGGGATGGGCAGACAGTAATCTGTGGTGATGCAGACAGCCGTGAAAATATCATTGCCTTTGATACTGGAACGTTTGGAACCTATGCTCTTGCTTCCCGTTCTCTGATACCGGAACCGGATACAGAAAGTGAGGATTCCATTGTAATGGAATTGTCTGGGCTAAATGCTGTTTATCATCCGGGTTCCAGAGGTCAGTGGAATCCAGATACACATTGCTATGAAAATGCGACGTCCGGGCAATGGGATTATGAAGAGGGAGAAGGAAAAGTGAGTTTCACAAATACAGGAAATGAGGATGTGACACTTATTCTGTCTTATAAACCGTCAGAATCACACAAGGAAATTACCGGAGTATTCAAGGACCAGAAAGGAGAAACAGTTCAGAAACTTTCCATTTCTGCCGGGAATACGGCTACGGTATATCTTAACCTTTACGGGGAACCAGATCCGGGAATAAACGGTGAGGTGATCGGAACGATATCCTATGAACAGGCCGGGTAAGGAGGTGATCAAGTGGGAAAACAGTCCGAAAAAAAGATATCTGCAAATAGGACAAAAATAATCATTACTGTACTTCTTGTTGTTACATTTGTTGCATTAGCAGTGACGATCTGGGCGTTATTTTTCAGGAATACCGGTCCGGCACTTGCTCCTGACTATGCACCACAGAAAGAAGAAGAATATGCAGAACCTGTAACAGGTGATTCAGAAGAAAAGATGGAGGTATCTAAGGGCGGGGGAGCAGTCAGTATGGTTTATCAGAAGGAAGTACATATTTCACTTTCTGATAATAAGGCAAATCTGATGTTTCAAAATCCATCGAAATCAGTAAATGATATTGTGCTTCAACTTGTCATTATCAGTGAAGATGGAACAGAAACTGTGATTGCCCAGTCCGGAACTCTGTCACCCGGATATAAAATTGAACAGCTGGATCTGATAAAAGATGCAGCAAAACTCTCTGTGGGAGATTATACAGGAAGATACAATGTTCTGTATTATGATCCGGATTCAGGGGAGAAAGCAGTCCTGAATGGAAATATCGAAGGAATTAAAATTACAGTGACTGATTAAGAGAAAACATACTTCAAAAAGAAGATGTAATAAAATGTTTTGCAGAAAGGAAGAAAAGCGATGAAGAAAAAAGCATTAACTCTTTGTGTGGCGACTATACTTGGGTTATCCTCAGGAACAGTAGCAATGGCGGCAACAATAGATTCAGCCGGAGAAACAGACAGCCATGCAGTATACGGAACTTATCAACCTGAAGGCGCAGTAGCAACGGTGTATTCCGTTGATGTATCGTGGGGAAGCATGGAATTCACGTATACGGATGGAGCTGTATCCAAAAAATGGAATCCATCAACACACCAGTATACGGAATCTGTCGGCGAAGGAAGCTGGTCGAACCAGGATGGAGCGAACAAGGTGACAGTTACCAATCGCTCTAATAAGGCATTGACTGCAACTGTTGAAGCAGCAACGTCGGGTTCGTATGCAGGTATCACTGCGAAAGTTGATAAGGCTTCTTTGAGTCTTGCGGATGCGTCTATTGGTGCGACAACCACAGTAGCGGGTACTGCATCTACTGAGTCAACTACGATTTCTTTGTCAGGGGCATTAACAGATAAAAATGCAAATAAAGCAACAATCGGTAGTGTAACAGTAAAAATCGCAGATGCAGCATCACAGGAATAAGAAGGAGGGCGGAAAGAATGAAGAAAAAAATAATTGCAGCAACACTCGCTCTTACTTTGAGCATGTCTATGGGAAATTTTGTATATGCAGCAGAGGATAGTTCAGCGGATATTAAAGCTACTTATCAAGCCGGAAAAGAAAACACAGATACTGTATATAGTGTTGATGTGAAATGGGGAAGTCTGGAATATACATATAGTTCGGGCGTTACAAAAAGCTGGGATCCAACAACTTTAAAATATAAGGAAACATCCGGTACAAGTTCATGGACTTGTCAGGATGGGGCTGATCAGATTACTGTAACGAATAATTCGAATGCGGATATTACAGCTTCTCTGGCTTATGCTGAAACTGGCAGCAACATTACCGGAACTTTTACGAATTCTAAAATAGGATTAAAATCAGCAGAAGGAACAAACGTTGGGGAAAGTCCAAGTGAAACAACGATCTTGTCCTTGGAGGGGACTCTTTCAGATACAAAAGCCGAAAAGAAAGAGATTGGCAATGTGACGGTGACTATTTCGGATTATGTTGGTACCTCCTCGAATTATAAGTGGGATGGAAATGGCGATATAAGCTGGGGATTTTTAAAAACTACATTGACAGATGGTGTATACACTGTAGAGAAAGAATGTACAGCGGATAATTATTCGGCTAGCATCTTCTATATTTATAATAAAGTAAATTCACAAGAAAAATATGTCATTAAAGATGGAACCATAAAGGCAGAGGGTACATATTCCCTGCAGAAGGTAAATAGTGGAAACGGAAGTTATGGTGTTTCTTTACCGAGTACAATGGCTTTGACTGGCAAAACTATCCGTCTCACGGTTGATTTGAGAAATGAAAATAATCCAACATTGACAGTAAAAGTTATTTAGACAATATGTTGGAGTGTGTTTGCTGGATAGAAAGCAAATTAAAATTGGCAGAGATCTGTGCAGGCTGAAAAGGCCTGTGCAGATCATCTGTGATATTTACTCCAAACCGCGTTGTTTGAGGTAAATATGACAGATGATAATGTAAATGAGGGATTTTAATGAATAAAAATTGGAGCTTGCCTGTTGCCTGTATTGTATGTGTGTTGTCATTGTGTGCTATGGTACTGGCATTAATAAACAATGGGAAACAGGATGATGTTCGCTCGTTCTCACCACCGCCTTTCGAAAAAGCGGCGGTTAGTGGCATGCCGACAGTACCGGAGGACCTTGGATGGTCGGAAATCTATCAGGATGGAATGGAATTTAGGGCATATATCTGTGGAAATGTGATTGTGAAAGACGATGCAGCAGATGTTTATTTTACGAATTCAGAAGAATTTGATGTATGGCTGAAGCTTCGTGTCCTGACTGCAAATGGAACTCTTTTGGGAGAGACAGGACTTATCAGGCCTGGAGAATATGTAAAATCTGTATCACTTACTTCCGAAGTGGAAGATGGTACTGCAATTAAATTAAAGATTATGGCTTATGAGCCAGATACATATTACAGTGCCGGTTCGGTTACTCTAAATACAATACTCAGGGAAGAAGGGGCAGAATGAAACGGTTCGTAACATTTTTTCTGATCTGCATACTTACAGTATATTCAACTACGATATGCTATGCCTGGAACTCTGCCCTGACAGGAGAACAGAGTCAGACAGATTTTGGCATTTATGCAATTTATATTGCAGGAGAAACAGAATATTTAACATCACCTGTCAAAAAAGGGAAAGCTGAGATTCAGTTACCGGATGGCAGAAGGATTGTGGTCAGTGGAGTTACAGACAATAGCCTGACGCTGGTGGTCTATCCGATAACCAGTCAGGATACAGAGGCATGGGAGTGGTTTGCTGCATGTCTGGAAGGAAAGGGGAAAAACATTTCACCATTTGAAATCTATTTTACAGATAAAAAGGGAAACAGAATAGCGGTGGATGGAGTGACAATTTCTTTATCGGATGCGTTGAAGAATTCTTCTGCTTTTTCTTTAAACAGCAATGGGACTTTGAAGACATTATCTGTGCAAAGCAGAGATGGACAGATAAGTTTTCAGGCGGATGGCAGTTACTATTATGTGCTGGCAGAAAAAACAGAGCAGGATATTCCAAATGAACCAACAACACAGCCAACACAAACAGGTGCAGATAATAGCACAGATGTGAATCATGCTGGAAGTGGAGCGGCTTCTGGGGCAAAAACAGGAGATGACACACCGTTGGAATTATATATGGTTTTATTGTTTGTGGGCTTGATAACTACATCTATAGCAGGACTTTGTAGGAAAAAGAATTATGTAGCCAAGCAAAAATAGTAAGTATCGACTAATTATTATATAACGACTTTTTTGAGCTTGGGCAACAGAAAATGAACTTTAGTTTCTTCGAATTGAATTTACCCGACGACGATCCAGTCTATACCCTGAAAAAAGTGATGGAGGATTTAGATTTTTCTGGCCTGCTGGCCAATTGTTCAGATAAGGGAAGAACCGGGTATAACCCAATTATGATGTATGCTGTAGTTACTTACGCAAACATGCGCGGGGTACGTTCTGTTGACCGTATTGTAGAATTATGTGAAAGAGATCTGGCTTTTATCTGGCTGACCCGTGGGCAGAAACCAAAACGGGACGCTTTTTATGAGTTTAAAGGGAAAAAGCTGACCTCTGAAATACTGGATGACCTTAATTACCAGTTTTTGCGCCGGCTTCAAAAAGAAGGCCTTGTTACACTGAAAGAACTTTTTATTGATGGGACTAAGATTGAAGCCAATGCAAACCGTTATACATTTGTCTGGCGTGGTACGATCAATTACCATCTGGCTGGTCTGCTAGATTCTATTGAACTGAACTTTGCCAGGTATAATATATTTTTGCAAGAGAATGGTTATGGGCAAAAGTATGATATAGGGAATGCACAGATGTTAGTGATCGAGGGAATGGATAAAGTCCGCAGTGTAATAGAAAAGAACCGTAAACGGAAGCTGTCAAAGCATAAGAAACTTGCAAATAATACAGTCATTGAGATTGATAACTGCTCTCCCCTTGAAATCCTGAAGCTGCAGAAGAACCTTAATACGATTGCCACTGGAGAAGGGATAGAGTTCGTTTATGGAAAAGGAAAAAGAAAACCTGAGATCCAGCAGCTGTATGAGGAACTGGAGCATCTCGGCCAGCGTCTGATGGGATATAAAGAATGCTTCGAGATCATGGGAAAAGACCGGAACAGCTATTCCAAGACAGACCTGGAAGCTACTTTTATGCGGATGAAAGAGGATCATATGCTGAACGGACAGTTAAAGCCGGCGTACAACGTACAGATTGCCGTGGAAAATTATTTCATCATTCACGGTTACGTAAGTAATGACCGGACGGATTACAATACCCTGATCCCAGTCCTGGAAAAGCACCAGCAGGTTTTTGGCAGCATCCTGGAAGAGGTAACTGCTGACAGCGGATACTGTAGTGAGAAAAATCTGCTTTATTTAAAAGAAAAAGGGATAGAAAGCTATATAAAACTGCAGGATCATGAAAAACGCAAAACACGCGCATATGCCGAAAATATCAGTAAATATTACAACATGAAGGTCGAAGTATTTGAAGATGAGCAGTTCTATATCTGCCATGACGGACGTGAACTGCGTCACATAAGAACGGAAACCAAAGAGCAGAATGGTTATACCCAGACCTTTGAGGTGTACGCCTGCGCCGACTGCAGTGGATGCGAACATAAAGCCCGCTGTCTGTATAAATATAATGCCGAAAAGGATGCTGAGAAAAACAAGGTAATGAAGATCAATGAGCAGTGGGAAGAACTGCGTGAAAAATCCCATGCAAACATCCAAAGTGAGCGTGGGATCCTAAAACGGCAGACACGTTCGATCCAGACAGAAGGACATTTCGGTGATATCAAAGAAAACGAAAACTTTAGGCGTTTTAATTACCGTTCTGCAGATAAAGTGTACAAAGAATTCATGTTGTATGCAATCGGAAGGAATATAAATAAATACTGTCGTTTTCTCAATGAAAAACTAAAGAAGTTTGAGGGAAAAACAACGGAAAAAACAGCCTGATCAAAAGTGCGGCTGTAAAAATCCAGACAAGGGATTTTTGCGGCCAAAAATAAATTTCATCTTTTATAGAAAAAAAGGATCCCTCGCAAGGTAGAAAGCTAACAAGCCTTGCCCTTGCTGGGATCCTTTCAATTACTACTGGGGATGCCGGAATTTGCTATTAACCGACAGCCCCTTAATATCATTCAATTAATCCCTAATTAAAAACTCAGAAGCATTTCAATCAGTTCACCATGTCACTTTTATTTTGTGTTATACTGTTT
>OLNS01002221.1_pt1 | contig 13132 bp, 5 predicted proteins | sample 1673031 | NCBI WGS metagenome assembly OLNS01 (sample SAMEA3136748, study PRJEB25190) | human gut metagenome | biome: human gut; feature: human-associated habitat; material: faeces | place: Austria | collected 2013
GGTCAACGGGCTGAGGTAAAGCGGGCCTGCACCACGAAGGAATATTCCTGCTTTCCGCGTCCGCTTCTTCACAAAGAAGCTTTCTAATCTACAAGCGTATCACCCCAACAACCACAAATTTGTGCAAATCAAATAAAAACTCCTTGCAAAGTTTCTGAATGAATGAGATAATTAATACAAACTATGTAAATGGATTGTTACTTTTAAGGCAAAACCATACAATATCCTATCTAAAAGGAAGGGGAAAGAGGAAGAATGAAATTAAAGACAGTAAAGCGTATGAATGCGTGCGTTTTATCTGCTGCCATGGTTTTGAGTGGTGTTACAATCATTCCACCGGCCACAGTAAGTGCTGCGGCAAATAATGAGATCAATTATGCATTAAGTGGAACGGCAACCGTCAGTGATCAGGAGACGAATTACTGGGGAGCAGATAAGGCGATCGACGGAATCGTCAACAGAGATGCTGCAAAGGCAGATCAGTCGAGATGGGCAACGAATCAGAGTACAAGTCAGGCGGCAAGGACGCTGACGGTGAATCTCGGTACACAGAAGACATTTGATCATTTTGTGATCGAATGGGAAAGAACGAATATTACGAACTTCAAGATTTCTGTATGTGATACAGAAGATGGAGAATACCGGGATGTTTACGTAAAAAATGACGGAGAAAATATTACATCAGTTACGAGTGATATCCAGTTGGATGAGGCTGTGACGGCTCAGTACGTAAAGCTGACAGTCAATGGTTATACAGTAAATCCGGGAAGCTGGCAGTCAGTATCCCTGTATGAGTTTGAGATCCTTGGAGAAGCAGAGAATTTGAGTACCGCTGCAACTGCAACAGCAGACGGAAGTGAGACAACCGGAACAGATGCCTCCAAGGCAGTTGACGGCGATGATACGACCCGCTGGGCAAGTCCGGCGGCAACAGGATCACACTGGCTGAAGCTGGATTATGGCAGCGAGAAGACGATCAGAACAGCAAAGATCCATTGGGAGAGAAAGAATGCGACTGCCTACCGGATCGAGAAGTCTTCCGACGGAGAGAACTGGGAGACGGTAAAAGCATTTACGGCAAGTCCTTCAGATTATAGAGAGACGATCGTATTTGATGAAGCAGTAACGACAAGATATCTGAGATTATATATTGAATCCTTTGATCAGGCGGGAGCACCGGAGGGAAGTGCTTCTGTAAGCTGGCCGACCGTTTCAGTCTATGAGTTTGAAACTTATGAGGCAGAGCTTGCTACGACAGAGCCGGAGAGAACTCCGAAAGAAGTTGCAGACGGCCTGGAAGTTCCTTCCAGTATTGATGGAGCATCAGGAAAGCTGGCAATGCCGGAAGTTCCTGAAGGATATGAGATCAGTTTTGTCGGTGCAGATTATGAGCAGATCGTAGACAGGGATCTGACAGTTTATCAGCCGCTTGTTACAAAGACTGTGAAGATGAACTTCAATGTAAAGAAAGCCGGTGACGACAGTACGGCAGTAGATTCCAAAGAATATACTATGACTGTAACCGGAAAGTATACGGCAGAAGACGGAGATAATGCAAAGCCGAACGTAATCCCGGAACTGGCAGAATGGAAAGGTGCAAAGGGTGGTTCCTTTGAGATCAGTGATTCCAGCCGTATCGTTGTAGCAACAAAGGATAAGGCAGAATTATCTGCAATGGCTGAAGAATTTAAGAACGATTATAAAGAGATCACGGGAAAATCCATCGAGATTGTTTATGCGGATCAGGCATCAGCAGGAGACTTCTTCTTTACACTTGAGGCAGCCGGAAATGGGCTGAAAGAAGAAGGATATTCCATGAATGTAACGGATAAAGTGGAAGTGAAGGCAGAGCAGAAAGCAGGAGCTTACTGGTCTACAAGAACAATCCTTCAGATCCTGAAGCAGAATGGTACGACAATCCCGAAGGGCGAATGCAGGGATTATCCAAAGTATGAAGTCAGAGGCTTTATGCTGGATGTAGGAAGAAGACCGTTTGAAAGCGAGACACTTCAGGAAGTTGCAAAGACAATGCTGTGGTATAAGATGAATGACCTGCAGCTTCATCTGAACGATAACTATATTTTCCTTGAAAATTATTCGACTTCCGAGGGTGCAATGTCGGCTTATGAGGGATTCCGTATGGAGTCTGATGTCAAAGCAGGTGGATTGAATCAGGCAGACCTGACCAGTGACGATATGTATTATACCAAGGCTGAGATGAAGTCCATGATCCAGAATTACCGGAAGTTAGGACTGGATATTATCCCGGAATTTGATACTCCTGCACATTCTCTGTCATTTACAAAGGTAAGACCGGATCTCAGATTCGGAACGACCGGACGTCAGAATGACCATTTCAATTTGAATACGAAGTATGATGAGTCACTGGCATTTGTTGAGAGCATCTGGGATGAGTATATTAAGGGTGATGACCCGGTATTTGACCGGGATACGATAGTTAATATCGGAACAGATGAGTATGATGGACAGTATACAGAGCAGTTCCGTAAGTTTACAGATGATCTTCTGGCTTATATCCAGGATAATGGAAATACCGTTCGTCTGTGGGGAAGTCTTACAGCAAGAAGCGGAAGCACATCCGTAAGAAGCGAAGGGGTTCAGATGAATATCTGGAACGATGGATGGGCAAATCCGAAAGCTATGTATCAGCAGGGATATGACCTGATTGACATGAATGACGGAAGTGTATATATCGTACCGGCAGCAGGATATTATGCAGATTATCTGAGTCGTCAGTCCATGTATAATTATGATCCGGCTACACGTATGGGTGTTCCGTCAGGTTCTGAACAGACACTGGGAGGAGCTTATGCGATCTGGAACGATATGGTTGACCAGAGAGCGAACGGACTGACTGAGATGGAGATCTATGACCGCTTCAATGATGCTGCACCGTATTATGCGGCTGCGTTGTGGGGCAAATCGGGAGAAGTTTCTTTTGCAGCAGCACAGCAGACAAGCGAGAATGTTGGTGAAGCTCCTGGAGTCAATGCATATGATAAAGCAGACAGTGAGACAGATGAGATCCTTTCCTATGATTTTGAGGATGGACTTTCAGATAAGAGTGCAAATGAATATGATGCAGAAACTGGAAAGAATGCAGAAGTGAAAGACGGAGAACTTGTCCTGAAGGGCGGAGAAAGCTATATCTCTACTCCATTGGATAAAGTCGGACCTGAGAAAGAACTGAGCTTTGATATCACACTGACTCAGCCGGCAGAACCGGGACAGATCCTTTTTGAGGCTGAGAAGGACGAAGATCATGAAGCTTACAGCACTCATAATATCCGCATCATGGAAGATGGAACACTTGGATTTACAAGAGAAGGATATGACTATTCCTTTGGCTATAAACTTCCTGTTAATCAGAAGATGACATTAAAGATCCGTACAAAGAACGGAAGTACTGTCCTGATCGCAGATGGAAAAGAGTATAGAGCAACCGGAAGCTTTACATATGAAGGTGATGTGAAGAAGACCGGTATTACAGGCTCCACACTTTCCCTTCCGCTGACAAGGATTGGCTCTGATACGAATGCGGTATATGCCATCATTGATAATGTGAATCTTTCCTCCACGATGTCAGATGGAGCATCTTCACCGATCGATCCATCCGGATTTACAGTGACATCAGATAATGAAAACAGTGACGGGCCGATCAGTGCGGCATTTGACAATGACCGGTCAACGATCTGGCATACGCAGTACTCTCCGAGTAAGAAAGCACTGCCGGCAACGATCACGATCGATATGGGACAGTCCTATGATGTGAACGGATTCTATTATCTGCCGAGACCAACCGGAAATAACGGATACATTCTGAAATATTCTCTGTATTATGAGGATGCAGATGGAAACTGGGCAACTCTTGTAGAGAATGGAACATGGGAAAGCACCGGCACGGAAAAGACGGTGAACTTCACACCGGTTCAGACATCTAAGATCAAGCTGGTTGTATCAGAAGGACAGAATGATTTTGGTAGTGCAGCAGAGTTCAGAGTACTTACAGGAACTCAGGATCTTACAAAGACGCAGCTTCGTATGAGTACTTACGTAGAAGGAAAAGGTACAGCAACTGTTTCTAAAGAGAAGATCGAACAGGGAGAGGAAGTTACCTTTACCGCAACAGCAAAGAAAGGTGCTGCATTTACCGGATGGTATGATGTCCTTGGAACAAAGGTAAGTGATGAAGCCGTTTATACAGTAACTCCTGAAGAGAACCTGACCCTGATCGCAAAATTTGAAAAAGGAAGCGAGCCGGATCAGCCAGAAGATAAGACCTATACGGTTACGATCGACGGAAAAGAACAGACCGTCAAAGAAGGAGAAAAGGCTGCGAAGCCAGCCGATCCGGAAAAAGAGGGTTATAAGTTCCTTGGCTGGTATGAAGAAGGAAGTGATACGGCGTTCGATTTCGATACAGCCATCACGAAGAATATTACACTGACTGCAAGATTCGAGAAAATAGAAGAGCCGGATCAGCCGGACAAACCTTCAGCACCGGAGAATGTAGTGACAGGTGAAATTACGAAAAATTCCGTTGAAGTGAAATGGGATGGACCGGCAAGCACAGCAGGACTGGCAGGTTACAAGATCTATGTAAATGGAAAAGAATACGTGACGTATATCCCGGCAGATGCTACAGGATATACGATAGAAGGTCTTGAAGCCGGTAAGACTTATCAGATCGAAGTTGTTGCCGTAGGCGATGATGAGAATGCAACAGAGTATGCAGCCGCAGAACTGAGTGTAACAACAAAGAGTGAAAATAATGGTAACGGCGGCGATAACGGAAATACCGGAGACAACGGTAATAATGGCAATAACGGAAATGCCGGAGACAACGGTAATAATGGCAATAACGGAAATGCCGGTGTAAATAATCCGACTAAGGATCAGAATCATAATGCCGGAACAACAAATAAGAAGCAAAATGCAGCAGCCAAGACAGGCGACAGCACAAATATGGCAGTATTTGTATTCATGCTTGGTGGTTCGCTGGCAGCCGGAACGGTTGTCTTCAGAAGGAAAAGAAGATAAGCGGTTTTCCATATGAAAGTTTAAGAGAGAAGAGTCTGTTGGATGAAAATCCAGCGGACTTTTCTTTTTTAATAAAATTCTAAGATTTTGACACTCTGGTTTTAAAAAATGACCGATATCATGTATACTAAAAGGGAGGTGATTGAAATGTATAATATATTAGTTTGTGATGATGATAAAGAAATTGTAGAGGCAATAGATATTTATCTGTCCCAGGAGGGATATCATATCCTGAAGGCATATGATGGAGTTGAGGCATTGAATATTCTGGAGAAAGAGAAAGTAAATCTTCTGATCCTTGATGTGATGATGCCAAAGCTGGATGGAATCAGGGCAACTCTGAAGATCAGGGAGACGAACAGTGTACCGATCATTATTCTTTCTGCAAAGTCAGAAGATTCAGATAAGATACTCGGACTGAATATCGGGGCGGATGATTATGTCACAAAGCCGTTCAATCCGTTAGAACTGGTAGCAAGGGTCAAGTCTCAACTGCGTCGCTATAATGAGCTTGGTGGAACATCCCAGGAACAAAAGGAAAAAGTGTATGAAGTTGGCGGACTCAGGATCAATGATGATCTGAAAGAAGTGACGGTGGACGGAGAGTTAGTGAAGCTTACGCCGATTGAATATAATATTCTCTTGTTATTACTGAAAAATCAGGGACGGGTTTTTTCTATTAATCAGATTTATGAGTCGATTTGGAATGAAGAGGCGATTGGTGCGGATAATACAGTTGCGGTCCATATCCGCCATATTCGTGAAAAAATCGAGATCAATCCGAAAGATCCAAGATATCTGAAAGTAGTATGGGGCGTAGGCTATAAAATTGATAAAGGCTGAAAGGACGAAATATGAATAAGTGGTACAGAAAGACAGGTGTAAAGGCGATCGTTCTTATTGTGGCGATTCTCAGCGGTGCAATGCTGATAACGAATCTGTTGTCTCTTATGAATCTTGCAGGAAGCACAGATCTGCCGTCCTTATGGACGATGAGCCAACAGCCATTTGAGGAATCGCAGGAATTTAATTACATGGTTGAAAATTACATGGATGATGTCCTTACGCAGATCCGGCTGGAAAATCTTTTTGAGACAGATGGGATGATGAACCGGAACAAAGAGATCGACGTAATGGAGTACAGCAAGAATGATACTGCCAACGGAGAAAATGTTTCGGGTATTGCGTATTCACTGGAGGAACTGATCAACTGGGGAGAAGATTTTGACAGTGCAGAGAGCGATAATTATGCGAAGAACAGTGTGATCGTATGTCAGAAGCCTGAAGGGACATATGAGTATTACTATACGAGTGATTTCATGACACGGGTAGAGTCGGGAGTATTTGATATTATCATGCAGGATGGGAGTGATGTTGACGGATTTCTGCAGGAACTTCAGAACGGTAAGTATACATCTTCAGGCTTTTATAATTTTGATATTGTGGACATGGAAGGAAATATCCTGTACACAGACTGCTGGAATTTTGGAAGTGCATTAATCGAAAAATATGCACCGCAGGGAGCAGAAAACCTTTTGCAGGTAGTGAATAACAGTCCGCGTCTGAATGGCAAACTGTCCGTCATTTATGATGATCTTGCGTATACTTTGGGGAATATTTACTCAGATTATCAGAATTATCAGATGGGATTTGAACATTTAGAGGAAGGCAATACAAACTTTACTTACATTTATGCGAATAATGACACGAAAAAGGTAGTGACGAATAAGACTTCTTACGAGAACTATGCAGAGCTGGAGAAAAATGTCCAGAATCTGATCTCGGAGAAAGATGTTAAATATATGGTCATTTATCCAAAGCTAAAAGATTTTAACAGTAATATGAATGTATCGAAATCGGATAAATGGGAAAAACTCCGCAGTTACAGCAGTGAAAAGAAATGGAACAGCGTATTTGCGGTTGCGGTGGATACAACTTATACGATCCAGGATCAGTTTTATCAGAATAAGGTAGCTTATGATAATAATATCCCGTATTTTAAAGGAACAACATGGCTGTTGGTTCTGAGCATTATCCTGTTCCTTGGGGCAACAATCTGGCTGACACTGGAGGCAGGAAGAACTGCGGAAGATGAAGAACTGCACCTGAACGGTTTTGATCATTGGAAGACAGAGATTGCAGCGGTGCTGATCGTACTGATATGGATCGTTGGTTCTTATATCGGGATTCATTTTTGGAATGGAAATATCTATACGATGATCAATGATATTCCGACTTATCTGAAGGATGGAGGTACTTATTTTGAGTATTATTATGCTCGTGGAATGGATGTTTCTTCAGCATATATGTCAGCAAGTTTATATCTTCCGTCATTGAGTATTGCAGAGCTGGCAGAAATTTATTTTTATGGAGTATTTACACTGGGCTGCTTCTTTATGGGATACGTGAGTCTGATCAAGCGGATCAAGGGACGAAACCTGTGGAAGAACAGTCTGTTGAGAGTGATTGTGCGGTTCATCTATAAAATATATGATAACCGGAAGAAGACGACAAAGACAGTGCTTCTGTTATGTGGATTTTTCCTTGTACAGGGAATTGCAGTGCTGTTCAGGAATGGGGTTACAATGCTTCTGGTGTTACTGGCAGACGTGGGTGTATTTTATGTTGTCCTGAACGGTTTATTACTCAAGGAGAAACTGAAAAAAGGTATTGAAGAAATTGCATTGGGAAATATGGAATATCAGATCCCGCTGCAAGGCTTAAGAGGTGAGAACTTAAAGCTGGCAGAGATGATCAATGGAATTGCCAACGGATTCCATATGGCCGTAGAAGAGGCAATGAAAAATGAGCGTCTTAAGACGGATCTGATCACGAATGTATCACATGATATCAAGACACCGTTGACTTCGATCATTAATTATGTAGCGATCCTGAAGCAGTCGGATATTGCAGATCCAAAGATCCAGGGCTATCTGGATATACTGGAGGCGAAAGCACAGAGGCTGAAGACACTGACGGAAGACGTTGTTGAGGCATCCAAGGTAAGCAGTGGGAATATTTCTCTGGAGTATATGGATGTAGATCTTGTGGAGATGATCCAGCAGACGGAAGGTGAGATGGCTGAGAAGTTTGAGGCAAGGAATCTGAAAATGATCGTCAATCTGCCGGCAGAACCTGCGGTTGTTCATGTAGACGGGCGAAGAATGTGGAGAGTTCTGGAGAATATTTTCGGAAATGCAGCCAAGTATGCCATGCCGGGAACAAGGGTATACGCGGATCTGAAGCTGGAAGAAGATACGGTGGATCTGTCTTTGAAAAATGTTTCTGAACATCAGTTGAACATTTCGGCAGATGAACTGACCGAACGGTTTATCCGTGGAGATCTTTCAAGAAGTTCTGAAGGAAGCGGACTTGGACTGTCGATCGCACAGAGCCTGACAACGATGCAGGGCGGAACTTTCAACCTGTATCTGGATGGAGATTTGTTCCGGGTAAATATCCGGTTCCCGAGAGTGAAAAAGCAGTAGAAAGAAGAGAAAGCAAAAAGATTGAATTGACATTTTTGAGGCGGTGTGCTACGCTTTCTAAGGATTGCGAAAAGCAGAATAGCGTAGAAAAGCAAGGATGGAGAGAGTAGCCTGATTACCGTTTTACAGAGAGATCCCCGGGAGAACTTAAGAAAGTTCTGTTGGCTGAGAGGGGATGAACAGGAGGCAGGGGAAGATGGCTCCTGAGCAGTGCAGATGAGCTTTCAGGTAAGTCTGCAAAGGGTTCGCCCTTTACAGCGTAGGAGTGGCAGCAGAGGGATGCAGGTCACTCACGGAGGTTTTCACTGTGAAGTGGGAACGAAGAGAAGTGGTAACGCGGTGAAACAGAACCGTCTTCTTGAGGATGAAAGTCTTCAGGGAGACGGTATTTTTTTTAAAAGGAGGCAGACAATTATGTCAGAAAAACCAAAATATTATATTACAACAGCGATTGCCTATACATCAGGCAAGCCACATATCGGTAACACATACGAGATCGTGCTGGCAGACGCAATTGCACGTTATAAGAGAAGTCAGGGATATGATGTATTTTTCCAGACAGGAACTGACGAGCATGGACAGAAAATTGAATTAAAAGCAGAAGAAGCAGGTGTTACACCAAAGGAATTTGTAGATAACGTATCCGGGGAGATTAAGAGAATCTGGGATCTGATGAACACTTCTTATGACAAATTTATCCGTACAACGGATGATTATCATGAGAAAGAAGTGCAGAAGATATTCAAGAAACTGTATGACCAGGGAGATATTTACAAAGGACACTACGAAGGAATGTACTGTACTCCATGTGAATCCTTCTTCACAGAATCCCAGCTTGTAGATGGAAAATGTCCGGACTGCGGACGCCCGGTACAGCCTGCAAAAGAAGAAGCATACTTCTTCAAGATGAGCAAATATGCAGACAGACTGATTGAATATATCAATACACATCCGGAATTTATCCAGCCGGTAGCACGTAAGAATGAGATGATGAACAACTTCCTTCTTCCGGGACTTCAGGATCTTTGTGTATCCAGAACCTCTTTTAAATGGGGAATTCCGGTAGACTTTGATCCGAAGCACGTAGTCTATGTATGGCTTGATGCACTTACAAACTATATCACTGGTATCGGATATCACTGTGATGGTGAAAGCGATGAAATGTTCAATAAGAACTGGCCGGCAGACCTTCATCTGATCGGAAAAGATATCATCCGTTTCCATACGATTTACTGGCCGATCTTCCTGATGGCACTTGGACTTCCGCTTCCGAAGCAGGTATTTGGACATCCGTGGCTTCTTCAGGGCGATGGAAAGATGAGTAAATCAAAAGGAAATGTACTCTATGCAGATGAACTCGTAGATTTCTTTGGCGTAGATGCGGTTCGTTACTTTGTTCTGCATGAGATGCCGTTTGAAAATGATGGCGTAATCTCCTGGGAGCTGATGGTAGAAAGACTGAATTCCGATCTTGCCAATACACTGGGTAACCTTGTAAACCGTACTATTTCTATGACAAATAAATACTTTGGCGGAACTGTGACAAATAAAGGTGTTACAGAAGAAGTAGATGCAGATCTGAAAGCTGTAACAGAAAATACACCGAAGCTCGTAGAAGCAAAAATGGAAGAACTGCGTGTAGCAGATGCAATCACAGAAATCTTCAATTTGTTCAAACGCTGCAACAAATATATCGATGAGACCGTGCCGTGGGCACTGGCAAAAGAAGAAGACAAGAAGGATCGTCTGGAAACAGTTCTGTGGAATCTGATCCAAAGCATTTCCGAAGGTGCAAAACTGCTTGAATCTTTCATGCCGGAAACAGCTGAAAAGATCCTGGCACAGCTTGGTGGCGGACATGTGGTAGAAAAACCGGAAATCCTGTTCCAGAGACTCGACCTGGAAGAAGTCATGAAAAAAGTAGAAGAGCTTCATCCAAAGGTTAAAGAAGAAAAGGAAGAGGAAGAAGAAGGAATCGACATCGAAGCAAAACCGGAGATCACTTTTGAAGATTTTGAAAAGATGCAGTTCCAGGTAGGCGAGATCATTTCCTGCGAAGCAGTGAAAAAATCGAAAAAGCTTCTCTGCTCCCAGGTTAAGATCGGAAGCCAGGTAAAACAGATCGTTTCCGGAATCCAGAAACATTACACACCGGAAGAGATGGTCGGCAAAAAAGTCATGGTACTGGTAAACTTAAAACCTGCAAAACTTGCCGGAGTTCTTTCGGAAGGTATGCTGCTGTGTGCAGAGGATGAGAACGGAGAACTTTCCCTGATGGTACCGGAAAAGAAAATGCCGTCCGGAGCAGAAATCTGCTAAGAGGAAAAGAATGTATGATTTTTGACAGTCACGCTCATTATGATGATGAGGCATTTGACAAAGACAGAGACTGCCTGCTCTCCACGCTGGAAGAGCAGGGTGTCGGCTGCATTGTAAACGTAGGTGCAAGTTTTCAGGGGGCAAAGGACAGTGTGGAGCTTTCTATGCGTTATCCGCATGTCTATGCGGCAGTCGGCGTGCATCCGGATCATGTCGGTGAACTGGATGAGGTGAAGATGCAGCATCTCAGAGAAATGTGCACCATGGAAAAAACAGTCGCAGTCGGCGAGATCGGTCTTGATTATTACTGGAAGGAAAACGAACCTAAGGAGGTACAGAAGCGTATTTTCTTAGAGCAGGTTGACCTAGCTAAGCAGTTTGATTTGCCGGTGATTATTCATGACAGAGATGCGCACGGCGATATGCTAGAGCTGTTCCAAAAGGAAGTACACGGCGTACAGGCAGTGTTCCACTGCTTCAGCGGGTCGCTGGAAATGGCGAAGGAGCTGGCTAAGCGTGGCTATTACTTTGGCTTCGGCGGTACGTCTACCTATAAGAATGCGAAGAAAGTGCGTGAGGTTATGCAGTATATTCCTAAGGAGCTGCTGCTGTTTGAAACCGACAGCCCTTATCTGACGCCGGTGCCTTTCCGCGGCAAGCGTAATAATCCGGGCTATACGGAATATACGGCGCGTAATGCGGCGCAGGTGCTGGGAATGGAATTTGAAGAGCTGGCGGCAATTGCTACGGCAAATACCAAAAGGTTATTCAAAAAGATAAAATAAGTATAGAGTTGCTTTCAGCAAAAATCAGAGAGGTCTTGTGATGCACGGGCCTCTCTTTTTTGTGCAGGCGTGCGCAGCGTAAAGAATAAATTTGTGCGGATAGCTGCTTTAAAGCTATATCTGCAGTGCTAAATATGTTAAAATATAATAATGTACTAAATTTGTTTAGCTTTGCCGGAGGGAGCAAATAATGAAAGATAAAATTAGCATGCCTTTAATAGAGGCGATGCTGCAATATAAAAGTGAGGACGTCTATCCTCTGCATACTCCTGGACATAAGGGAGGACGCGGCATGCAGCGCTTGCTGCGTCAGGAGCTGGGTGCCAGCGTGCAGATGGACGTGTCGCTGATGAGCGAGCTGGACGATATCCACGAGCCGGAAACCTATATTAAGGAGGCACAGGAGCTGGCGGCGCAAACCTATGGCAGTGATGCCTGCTTTTGGGCAGTCAACGGCACAAGTCAGGCAATTCATGCTATGCTGCTGATAGCACTGAACCCGGGGGAGAAGCTGCTGTTGCCGCGCAATGCGCACCGCAGTGTTGCCGGCGGACTTGTTTTGGGTGGTATAGAGGCAGTTTATCTGCAGCCGGAGTATCAGCCGGAATTCGGCATTCAGATGCAGGTTACTGTGCAGCAGATAGAGGCGGCACTGGCGCAGGACAGCAAAATTAAGGCGGTACTGCTGACCAGCCCCAATTATTACGGTGTGGCGGCAGATGTGCGGGCGATTGCTGATTGCTGCCATGCGCATAATGCAGTGCTGCTGGTGGATGAGGCGCATGGACCGCATCTTGGCTTCAGTGAACTGTTGCCGCCATCCGCTCTGCAGTGCGGTGCTGATGCCTGTGCTCAGAGTACGCATAAAATTTTGGGCGCGATGACGCAATGCAGTATGCTGCATGTGCAGGGAGCACGTCTTGATTTGCAGCGTGCGGCGGATGTGATGAGCCTTTTGACGACGACAAGTCCCAACTATCTGCTGATGGCATCACTGGATGCTGCCAGAGCGCAGGTGCAGGTCTACGGCAAGGAGATGGCAGCGGCGGCTGTACAGGCTGCTGCCAAGCTGCGCAGCCTGTGTGCCGCCTATAGCGGCCTGCGTGTAATGGAGACGGCAGATTGCGGCGGACTGCAGATGGACAGCACGAAGGTGACAGTCAACTTTGCAGCCTGGGGCTATACCGGCGTAGAGGTTGGTGAGCTTTTCCGTGAGGCAAGAGTTGCTGTTGAGCTTGTAGATGCCTATAATGTACTCTTTTTGGTGACCTATGCAGATGTTACTACGGATTATGACGAGGCGTTGGCAAGAATTGCCGCTGTACTGAATAAAATGCAGGCGCAGAAGCGTGCGCCGCTGCAGTTGGCAGCGGCAGCGAAGGTGCCGCAGACGCAGGCAGTTCTGCCATTGCGCGACGTATTCTATCGTGCGAAAAAAGCGGTACCTTTGGCAGAGGCTGTAGGCAAAATCTGCGGCGA
>OLNS01002225.1_pt1 | contig 13127 bp, 9 predicted proteins | sample 1673031 | NCBI WGS metagenome assembly OLNS01 (sample SAMEA3136748, study PRJEB25190) | human gut metagenome | biome: human gut; feature: human-associated habitat; material: faeces | place: Austria | collected 2013
TGTTGGTACTCGGTACAATAGTTATGATTTTCAGTAGTTTCTTGGGGCGGTAGGATTACGGCTGTTTCTGTGGCTTGTCCTCGCACCTACCTCTCGCCTACCCCATTCCTTTACTATGATTATCCGTCTACCTATTCCGGCAACTCCAAATTCTGAGACCTCCTCCACCGGTGGAATACGGTCTCATAGCGGTGCATATAGGAATCGAACCTATACGGCATTTCTGCCGGATGGCTTAGCAAGCCACTCCGCTACCATTACGGCAATGCACCATAACGACTCTATTGGGAATCGAACCCAAATTTTCCGATAGACAGTCGGGCGTAATAACCTTTATACCATAGAGCCAAAACCACAAAGTAAAATGCGACCTCACACCGCGGAATCGAACCGTTCCTTTCTCTATTGGTTTTGGATAGAGAACGTGCAACCAATACACCTACGAATCGAACGTATCCTTTACTTTGCCACGCCGTGTTAGGGATTTGAACCCCAGAGACTTTTACATCCAGACAGTTTTCAAGACTGCACCCTCGACCAACCGGACACACGGCAGAGTAGTTTTCCCTTGGTAACGTACAAGTCGGAGTTCCTCTATCCGCCGGTCGTAAACGCCCTTTCGTAACCTTTGTGGAGTGCTTTGAAAGAGTAAGTCAAGTGTCTCCAACTGGCAAGGTGGGGATCGAACCCACGACATTCTGATTAACAGTCAGACGCTCTACCACTGAGCTACAAGCCATTATTGGAGTAACAGGACTCGAACCTGCGCTAACCAACATCCGTAGTGTTGTGCTCTATCCATCTGAGCTATACTCCAATGCAGTCCGGCAGTGACTTGGATGGTTGCCGCCACCGAACCGATGCAACGTGTAAGACAGTTGCCAACAAAGGTATTTCATTTTTTAATGTGGTTCTCGGACCTTGCACCCCTCCACATGGTTCTCATAATCCACCGACTACATACTCAAAGAACCTTTGACGAGTCCAACTCTTTATCGCCTTACCTCGGATGTACGTTGTTATCGCAGTTCTCCGCCTCTACTACATTCCTCTGCGCCTGACTAAGCATGACGGCTCGATTGGTTACGGCTCACGCACATCTATAATCAGGTCTTTCTCGGAAGTTTCCACCGCCGCTTAAATCGCTGTAACGCTCATGCACTCTAAGCAGTAAATTTTCCGCACCGGAGTTTTTCTTAAAAACTCTTGGTAATGAAAAAGCACTTGGTGATCACCGGAACCTCGCCACCGCCAATTTTCTTTCCTGTTAAAGCCGGACTAAGAAAATCAGTTAAGAAATCCGCTCGTCCTACGGTGGGGAGTTGAACCCCACTTTCCCCGGCATGGTGTCCGTGGCATTTCCAGTTATGCTATCGTAGGCACCGTTGCAACAGTGGTCTTTAGCGTGACTTACGCAAACTCTCCAATTTTAAGTCCTGTCGGCTTTCCCGGACTACTCACATAAGCCTCTCAGTGAGCATTGCAATCTCCCTATTTAATGATTGCTTACCACGGCTTTCGCCAATACTTTTCAGCCGGAACACTAAACCAACTATAAACAGTCAGCGTTATTCTCAGTTGAAATGTTCGATGGGAGAATCGAACTCCCGTCCCCACCGTGAAAAGGTGGTGTCTTGACCGTTTGACTAATCGAACAGAGGAGCGTTCCTTTTTACCGAAAGGCAATTAACCGCACAAGCGTAAACGGGTTCCTGATATTGATTTTTTCTTGCAAGATTACTTTCTCGGCTCATTACACCGAAATGGGCGAAAGAGGAATTGAACCTCCAATGTTTACCACGAGGGAACGGATTTACAGTCCGCCGCAACACCACCAATCGTTGCCGTTCGCCCGGAATTTTCTTTGTATCGCCAAGAACATTAGGAAAGAAGCGGTGGAAACCTTAATCGCAAGAGCTACGCCCACAGGTGGAATCGAACCACCACGCTACACCAAGTTCGCTCCGATCATTTAACGATTTACCTCGTCTTTCAAAGCCTTGCCTGCTTTGAACTTAGGTGCCTTGCAAGCTTCAATCTTCATTGTCTCCCCTGTAGACGGATTTCTTCCCTCTCTTGCAGCTCTCTCGCTTGTCTCGAATGTTCCGAATCCAACTAACTGAATCTTATGACCTTTCTTAAGTTCTTCTGTAACTACATCAACAAAAGCTTTTAAAGCTTTTTCAGAATCTTTCTTAGAAATCTCTGCTTTGTCAGCAATAGCTGCTACTAATTCTGTTTTGTTCATGGATAATTTCCTCCTCCTGTTTATCTAGGCACCCTGCCTCTAGATATTGTTATACCTGTTTTCCCTATATTTGTCAAGGATATTTACCCTTTTTACCGCGTATTTATAGGCTTTTTAGGCATTTTTAAGATTCAAATCCGAGCATCAAAAAAGTGATTTAAAAAATGTTCTTTTTCCTTCATTTGTCTAACTGCCATCTGCATTTTTTCAACATTTTTTATTGATATCCATGCTTTATTTGAATGATAATATGAATTTGCAACTTTAAAAAATTTTTCTGGATACATCAATCTATTTTTCAAATACTCCAATTCATTTTTCCCCAACGGTATAATTGCTGAATATGCATTGAGTATTCCATCGCTGATCCATTCTTTGAAACCTTGTTTTTCCATTGCCTTTCTTAAGAAATAATACAAATCCTCTACTTGAACATTCTTTTTAAAATGATCAAAATTCACCGTGTAAACATTTAACTTTCTATGCCCATAATTATCTTTTTCAGAAGTCGCATCAAACAAAATATTGTGGTAATTGTATTCACCATGTACCATATATCCTGCATCAATGCTTTGTTGATAAAGCTGTTTATATCCCGAAGCTTTCAGGCTTTTAACCGCTGCGTCTGCCCATGCTTCCATCTGATCAAAATACTCCAGGAACAAATATTCAAACTCCCCTTTCGGAGAAACATTTCTGATGTATGCCCGCACTTTACGTAATTCTCGATTATGTCTTATATACCCCTCCTCCAAATTCTCCGCTTCCGACACATTTTCCATTATTTTTTTTCTCATCAACAAATGTATCTTCGCCAAATTACCTGATGCCTCAAAAAGTTCTGCCGCTCTTCTTACATCGCATTCCCGCCCCGGCGGCATTCGTCTAAGCATGTAAATACTTCCATCAAACCCCTTTGTTACATAATCTCCTTCCCGGTTTTTCACTGGCATATCTATAGTTTGATAACCATAATCCATAAAATACTCATACAATTCGATAAGCGCAGGAAGCCTCTTTTCAGATACCCCTACCTCTCTCATTAAAAACACACCCTTATCTGTGCTGCATAAAATAGCACCCCTGGTCTTCCGGGTGCTATTTACGGCAATTTCATATTGTTCTAATATATTATCCCGTTCATAATCTTGCATATTCAGCCCCCTGCACTCTACTACATATTCTCTCTATCCTATGAAAACAATTGCGAAAATATGCAAATGGGGACGGGGGTTTTTTCAAAAAAACCCCGTCCCCAATTAAACTTCAACCTGTCCCTTTTTAAATTGTAGCTTTTTTCAGTAAAATTTCTTTCTGATTCAATTCTGGATCTTCTATAACCATTTCCAGTAATCGATTCAATATTTCACCAATTTCTTTTCCTGGCTTAATTCCAATAGCTATCAAATCGCTACCACTTACAGCCAGTTCTTTCAATGAAACACATTGCTTCGCCTCTTTAATTTTTGCATACAGTATTTCTATATCATCTAGATTTTTTAGTTTTCGTTCCCGCAAATATGTACTCTGTGCTAACACATCCGCACGTCTCACTTCCATATAATATTCGAAAATGTCTTCGCCAATCTTATTCATGGCTCTCCTTACATTTTTCGCTTCTGCCGGCATACGATAATCATGATAAAGCACCAGCCTTGCAACAGTTCGAATTGTCTCATTATCAAATTTTAATCTTTTTAAAATTTCTTTGGCAATATGCTCACTACCAATTGCATGTTTTTTAAAATGTGCCTGTCCCGTCTCATCCATAGTCTTGTACTCAGGTTTCCCCATGTCATGAAGCAACATTGTAATACGTAATATTCTATCCGGACGCACCCTCATTAATGCATGTAATGTATGCTCCCCTACATTGTACATATGGTGTGGCGTCTCCTGTTCCGTCTTCATAAGAAGATCAAATTCCGGCAAAAACTGCTTTGTAATTCCAAGTTCATAAGCTGTCCGTAACATATCCGGTCTATCAGAAACTAACGTTTTTACCAATTCCACCTGAATTCGCTCTGCACTAATTTTCCGAAGCGTTGGAGCCAGCTCTTTCATAGCCATTCTCGCCTCGTCATCAATTTCAAATCCAAGCTGTGCCGCAAACCGTATTCCTCTTAATATACGCAAAGCATCTTCCGAAAATCTTGCCGTTGCATCTCCCACACAGCGAATAACTCCTTTTTTCAAATCTTCCATTCCGCCAAAAATATCTACAAGTCCATCTGCATCATTATATGCCATCGCATTGATTGTAAAATCTCGCCGGAGAAGATCCTCTTTTAACGACCTAGTAAATGTAACCTCCTTCGGATGTCTGTTATCTTCATATTTTCCATCAATTCGATAGGTCGTCACCTCGTATCCTTCATGATCGAGCAATACTGTAATTGTTCCATGCTCAATCCCTGTATCAAATGTCTTATCAAACAATGTTTTTGTTTCCTGAGGCATCGCAGAAGTTGTAATATCCCAATCTTGAGGAATTCGTCCCAATACGGAATCCCGTACACATCCTCCGACCGCATAAGCCTCATAACCATGTGTCTGAAGCGTCTCTATAATCTTTTTCACATTCTCAGGTAATACAATCTTCCGGTTTTCCATTCTCATATGCCTCCTTATTAATCTGTATTATTATAACACACTTTCAATTGGGGACGTGTTTTTTTCAAAAAAACTCCGTCCCCAATTGAATCTTATCCTGTCCCCTTTTGAATTGTGTAAAGTTCACCTTCAATTTGTTTTCTAATCCTCTTTACATAACTTTTTGAGACTCCTAGCTTTTCTTTTACTGCATTTTCGAATTGCACTCTACTTTCTACGAACTGTAAAATCTCCAATCCTTGAAGTTGTCTTTGTTCTTGCATATTCCAAAGTATTTCCCACGCCAATTCTACATACTGCCTATACTCTTCCTCTTCTGTATCTAAAAACACATTTTCATCCTTTTCCTGATGAAATGTTCCAATTGATGTCCCATCTTTAAATTTTTCCTCATATAACTTTAATGCTTTTTCACATAATACTTCTCTATTCTTTCTTTTCCCAGTATATTCCCTCATGCTGCTATGTTCATATTGCATTATGTTACTACATATTTTTGCTTTTACTGGATTCATATGAATATAACGCAAGCAGCTCCAAAAATACCTTTCATCTTCTATACACTGCGTATTATATCGATTTTCAAATACATAACCAGTACGATTATGCTTATAATTATAATATTTCGCATATCTTCCCAACACTTTTGCCATAAATATTGGCATAATTTCTTTCTCAGCTTTTGCTAAAAGGTGAAAATGATTTGACATAACACAATATGCATAGATCTCAATATTACAATCTTTTAAATTGTCTTTAAGCAAATTCAAAAACCTGGTTTTTTCGCGTTTTTCACCGAAAATATTTTCCCGATCCAAACCTCTGGATACAATATGATAAAAACCCGTTGCACTTTCACGCCTTGCTCTTCTCGGCATAGGCCTCCTCCTCCCTATCTACTTTTCTTCTATAAATGTTGGCAATTCTCGGCGACACGCCAAATACTGATAATAATGTAGAAATATCATGAATAACAAGAATTGCGTTGTAGAATTAAATTAACACATTTATTTCTATAATGCAAGAAATTTACGAACACAATACCATAAAATTCAATTGGGGACGGAGGTTTTTTAAAAAAACTCCGTCCCCAATTGAATTGTGTTTCTTTCTAGTAAGATTTTCCCCAATATGCCATATGTTTTGCTGGTTTTCCGCAATAAATACATTTATCAGAGATCATCGGTTCATCTTCGATCAAACATCTTGTAGCAGCTCCGCCTGTCTCATATTTCACTTCGCCTTCACATACTGGATCTCCACACCAACATGCTTTTACGAATCCGCGGTTTGCTGCGAATTTTTCTTTCATCTCGTCCATCGTTACTGCTGTATCGATGTGTGCTTTCAGGAACTCTTCTGCCTTATTGTACATATCCTGCTGGATTGTTTCAAGAATCTCACGAAGTTTTGTTGCTATTTCATCTAAGGACACAACAATCTTCTCGCGGGTATCTCGACGTACTACTACAACCTGATTATTTTCAATGTCTTTTGGTCCGATTTCAATACGTGTTGGGATTCCGAGAATCTCCTGCTCTGAGAATTTCCATCCCGGACTCTTCTCTGAATCATCAATCTTCACTCTGTATCCGGCTTTTTTCAGCTCATCAAGCAATTCATTTGCTTTTTCCAGTACTCCTTCTTTGTGCTGAGCAATTGGAATTACGCGACACTCAACTGGTGCAAGGTGCGGTGGGATAACAAGTCCGTCATCGTCACCGTGAACCATGATAAGCGCTCCGATACTTCTTGTGGACAATCCCCATGATGTCTCGTAAACATTCTTAAGCTGATTGTCTTTGTCGATATACTGAATTCCAAATGCCTCCGGAAATCCGCTTCCAAAGAAATGGCTTGTTGCGGACTGCAGTGCTTTTCCGTCGTGCATCAGTGCTTCTACTGTATAAGTATCCTGAGCTCCTGCAAATTTCTCATGCTCTGCTTTTCTACCTGCTACAAATGGTACAGCCATTGTCTCTTTGTAGAAGTCTTTGTAAATCTGCCACATCTGGATTGTTCTTTGTTCAGCCTCTTCATATGTTGCATGAATCGTGTGACCTTCCTGCCATAAGAATTCTCTGGAACGAAGGAATGGTCTCGTTGTCTTCTCCCAGCGAAGTACGGAGCACCACTGGTTCCATACTTTTGGTAAATCTCTGTAAGACTGTACTGTTCTTGCCCATAAGTCACAGAACAATGTCTCAGATGTAGGTCTTACGCAAAATCTCTCCTGGAGTCTCTCCATTCCACCGTGTGTTACCCATGCTACTTCTGGTGCAAATCCTTCGATATGATCTGCTTCTTTCTCAAGAAGTGCTTCTGGAATCAGGCATGGAAGATATACATTTTCTACACCTGTCTCTTTAAATCTTCTGTCAAGGTCAGCTTTTATAAGCTCCCAGATTGCAAATCCATTTGGAAGGTAGTTCAAGCATCCTTTTACGCTTGAATAATCACATAACTGTGCTTCTCGCACAACGTCTGTATACCACTGTGCGAAATCTTCATCACGTGATGTGATATTTTTTACTAATTTCTTATCCTTTGCCATCACAATTCTCCTTTTTCTTGTTCTTTTATTTCTGTAAAATTCTGTTCATTTCCATTTCAAAAATGTATCTTTACAGGAAATGTTTTATTTCCGAGGAGTTACTTTTTCTGCCGGGAACTTTTCATATAATTTAATAAAAATGTAATTATCTATTATATAAAAAACCGCCGACTCTTCATCTCCCCATATCAGGGACCGAAAGCTCCGGCGGTACCACCCTAAATTAACTGTAGCTATGTTGCAAATATCAGACAGCACAGTTCTCTCCATTCTCCATTAACGCTGGTCAGACGCTGCATTTTCATGCAGAGGCTCCAGGACCGGTTCCATGCAGTTCATAGCAGACACCTCACACCATATAATGTCCTCTCTGAGCCAGCTTACATGTACTAATTCCATTCATCGCCAAAAAGTATATCAATTTGCTCATAATTTTAATCTATCCCATGCACTTTGTCAAGATGTATACTACATAATCCTGCGCGTTGTAATCCTGCGCGTTAATAAATGCCATAAAAAAGAGAGAAGATTTTGAATGAACAACTTCTCTCTTTTTTCTCGGTTGAATTACCGTTTGTGATTGTGATTCAATCACCCTTTACGTTGGTGATTTATTATATCATGTTTTCGGAATTTTTTGATATTTTGCAACAAATTGTTGCTTTTTTATTCATATAAATGTTCTCTATAAACAATTTATATTCCCATTTTGGCAGCTTCAACTTGATTATTTCGACAGCTTCAACTTGCTAGTTTCGGTAGCTGCGTCTTATCTGTCTCTCTAATCACATCTGTCTCTCTAATCACATCTGTCTCTCTAATCACGTCCATCTCTCACCAAGTGACACTCTGTTTATTTCCGATTTATTTCCGTTCAGCCGTAAGTTCCTTGATTTCACGATTCACCCTGTCTCTTAACTGAATCAGATACATATCGGATTTTGGATAGCGCTTGAATGTCAATGGCTCCGGAAGGTTTCCTTCAATCAACTCCATGACATGCTCTCTACTTGTCAAAGATTCCAGTAATTTCAGTGCTCGCAGATCTGTCATAGCTTCGTCATGTACCATCATACGAAGCGACTCTTCTGGCTGTCCATTTTCACCTGGATATACAAGGAATGGATCTCCTGACGGAAATGCTCCGGCCGCATCTGTCACTTCATATGGATTAATGTGTTCAATGGAATACTGGCTGTTATAAAAATTATAACCCCAATGCAATACTCCAATAATTTCATATTTATACAGTTGCACACCGTAAATACGATTTCTCGCAGACGGCATGGACATAAAACGGTTACTTACTTCATAAAACTGTCCTGTACAGTAATAAGTCCACATATCCGTCAGACCATTTGCAAGAAACTCTTCAATTTCATTATTTCCCGGAACCGGCTTGTCAATTAGACCGTGACGGTAAAATTCATAACTGGATAATGCATCAAATGTGTGAAATCCGTCCAGCATATTTCCAAGGGATTCTTTTGCAGCCTTATAAGACTCCAAATGTTCTTCTCTTGGCTCATCTGAAATGTGAAAGTAAGTCACATCTGCAATTTCCCATTTTCTTAGCTTTGCTGTCAACTGTGGGAGAAAACTCTCAAGGAATTTTGTATATTCCCCGACCGCCGGTGTATGCCAGCCAAAAATCTTCTCTTTCTTTCCATTTACAGTTGCAACAACCTTCGGTGCATATTTTGCTCCCCATTGCGAGAACAAATGTGACATTTCAAAATACTCGATTCCACATTTCTTACAGAGATCGATCCAGCGCTTCAACTTTTCAAATCCAAATACGTACTCTCCATCTTTTACTTCTACGTCAATCAACTGACAAGTCGTTCTCTCAAGTCCAATTGCAGTATCAAGCGGCGAAGTGAATAACGGGGTCAGCATCATATTACAATCACGTTTTACATATTCCTGGAAGTAATTTTCCAGAAGCTTCCAGTGTTCCTCTGAAAACACTTCTACATGATAATAATCCGCCAGGCAATCTGCATGCATCCATTCTGTGTGCATAATATCCAGTTTCGGAAGTTCCGTTCCGATAACTGTCACTTTCTGTTTTGCACTACATACAACTTCACCTTCTTTGATAAGCTGAAGCTCTATCTCATACTCTCCCGCCGGAATCTCATTTGTAATATCCACATCCACCCAAAGGCTGCGCCACTGGCGTGAATAGACAATCACTTTTCCGTCCTTTAAATCTTTAAGAAGATCCGGATACAATCCAGAAGTCGTCCTCAGATAATTATCATCTACGATTCCATTTGTCGCACGTCCGACCGGAACCATCTCCACCGTCCTCACATGAACATGCTCTGCAAGCTCAGAAACTACGCGCACATCTAATCGCTCACGCATTACAAAATCACCGGTATATGCCACCTGAAATGATACCGTCTCTCCCCACAGACCACTTAACATCTGACATTCCATACGGTATACCGGAGTCTCATCTGGGAATACCTTTTCCAGAGAACTCAGTGGTTTCATTTCATATTTAATTACTTTCTGGTCAAAAATACTCATATTTTATTTTCCCCTCTATCCTTTGATTCCACTCAACGTCATTCCTTCTTTGAATTTACTCTGCATAAATACATAGAAAATAAATGGTGGCAGGAAATTGATAACTGCACATGCCATAGTCAGACCTACATCTGTATTATACAATGTCTTCATCATACCAAGTGCCAATGGCAACGTCTTCATTTCCTGTTTTGAACAAGACACCATCGGCCATAAAAAGTTGTTCCATGCTCCGACAAATGTAAAAATAGACAGGGCTATAATCGATGATTTCACCATCGGCAATACCACTTTAAAGAAAATACGCAAACGTCCGCAGCCATCTATTTTAGCCGCATTGATCAGGTCATCCGGAATATCCAGAATGGCCTGCCGCATAATAAATACGCCAAATGCTGTTGGCAATGGCAAGATCAGCGCTTTAAAAGTGTTTAACCAACCCAGATTCTTAATAATCAAAAATAACGGAATAATAATAACCTCTGACGGAACGACCATTGTCATGATTAAAAAGATGAACAACTTATCATTTCCTTTAAAATCCATCTTTGCAAATGCATACCCTGCCAGTGAACATACTGTTACCGTAAGAATTACACCGACAACTGCAACAAACACGCTGTTAAATACGTAATTTGGAAAATTAGCCAGGGAAAAAATTTTCTGATACTGCATCAGTGTCAGCTTTTCCAATGAAAAATCAAAATCATAAGCATTCGTTGTTGATTTAAAAGACATCATTACCATATAAACAAATGGAATCACACTGATAAATATAATAATCAACATAAATATATATATGAAGATCTTATTAATTACTTTTTTCATCCTATATTTCCCCCTTTCTATATCTCTGATGCTTCACGCTTCATCATTCCACGCTGCAACATTGCTATAACCAGAATTACAACAAATAATATATTGGAAACTGCCATTGCATATCCCGCGGAGCTGGAACCTGCAAAGCACAAGGAATATGCATAAATCACCAATGTTGTAGATGCATTATTCGGTCCGCCACCCGTCATTGTGTAAATCAAATCAAAGCACTGTAATGATGAGGTAATTGATAAGAACACTGCTAATATAATCGTCGGTTTCAACATTGGCAATGTTATCCGAAAAAATCTTGTCACTGTTCCCGCACCGTCTACTTTTGCAGCTTCATAAAATGACTCTGAAATTCCAAGTAACCCTGAAGAATAAATAACTACATAATACCCTAACATTTTCCAAATGGCCACTGCTGCAACAACCGCCAGTGCTGTCTTAGCATTTCCAAGTAACATAGATGCCTTGATCCCAAACGAGCCAAAAAATGTTTCTACTGCCGGAATTTTTCCGTTCAGCAATTCTCTCCAAATAACACCTGTTGCCGCATTGGAACAAAGTACCGGAATGAAAATAACACTATTTGCAATCTTGCCAATTAACATATGGCGATGGCTAACCAAAAATACAGAAACTATGAGAGATAAAATCATTTGTAACGGCACGATCATAACCATTAATTTTAATGTGTTAAAAAGTGCTTTCATAAACTTTGTATCTGTTACCAGCCTCTCATAGTTCTTCAATCCATAAAATGTTGGCGGTGTCATGATATTATATCTTGTAAAACTAAGTACAATTGATATGATGACTGACACAATAACAAAGCCGATCAGGATTACTGTAATCGGCGTAATATAACCATATGGTGCCAGATTTGCTATTTTCTTTTTATTCATAATCGTCCTTTCATCTTATTGCGCAATCATCAATAGTGCAAAAAGATGCCTGCAAAACTTGCAGGCATCGACTATTATGCATTTATCTTTTATTTATTTGCCCAATATTCATCTAACAGTCCATTTGCATAATCTTCAGCCTCTTTCAGGCCTTCATCAACGCTTGTCTCTCCGCTCATAATTCCCTGGAAATCAGCTGCAAGCTGGTTCAGGATCTGTGTTCCACAAGGACCAGCCTGAATTCCATGCCATTTGTCTTTATCCTCTGTATAGATTTTCTCCATCTTCTCATCACCTACATATGGCTCACTCTCTGTAAGTGCAGCTCCCGGGCATTTTGCATGATATGCTGTCATGAACTCAGAACCTGTTACATATTTGATGAAGTCCATAGCAAGGTCTTTATCCTCACATGCAGACATCAGTGTCAGACAATCTGTTGCTCCAAATGTTCCAAAGTCTTTGTTCTTCAGTGAAGTTACAAAATTCCAGTTCAGATCCGGATATGTTTCTGCAAATGTTGTTCCATCTGTCTGTGAAGAACGTGTAATTCCGAATGCTGCTTTTCCGGCACCGAATACATTTGAAAATGCATCAGACCATGACAGTGACATAAAGTCCTCATTCATGTAAGATGTAAGTCCTTTTAACCATGTAACTGCTGCTTTTCCAGCCTCGTCAGCAAAGCTTACAGATTTCAGGTCATCATTATAAACCTGTCCACCGTTCTGCCATAATGCACTGTAGTAGTATGCATTCAGAATCTGCATGGCTCCGATATCACTTGTATTCATTCCACAAGCAAAACCATACTGGTCAACTTTTCCATCTCCGTCAGTATCTTTTGTAGCTTCCTGACAGATTCTTGCAAAGTCATCCCATGTCTCAGGTGCTTTCTCTCCAAGTGCATTTAAAATATCTTCATTGTAGTATAACACGAATGGAACTCCCGTTACTAATGGCCAGCCATACTGTCCATCCATCATATTACCATTAGAAAGATATTTGTACTCTTTCTTATCTTCATCTGTAACGTAAGAAGACATATCCTCTACTGCACCTGCATCAATGTATGTTGGGAACATCTCGTTGTACATATATCCAACGTCCGGACCTTCTCCTGAATTCAGAGCTGTTGTATAAGTCTCTTCGTATTTGTCCCATGGGATAACTGTAAGATTTACTTTACAATCATTTTCTTTCTCCCAGTCTTTTAAAAGATCTCCCCAGTTCTTCTCTGTAGCATCATCAAGTGGTGGTACCCATACTTCTAATGTTTTCTCGCCAGATTTGCTGTCAGATTTTTTGCTGTCGCTCTTGCTTCCACAGCCTGTAAACATAGATACAGCCATAGCAGCAACTAACAGCACACTTACAATTTTCTTTTTCATTTTCGTGCTTCTCCTCCATTAATCGTACTTATATTTTTATAAATTATCAC
>OLNS01002246.1_pt1 | contig 13006 bp, 9 predicted proteins | sample 1673031 | NCBI WGS metagenome assembly OLNS01 (sample SAMEA3136748, study PRJEB25190) | human gut metagenome | biome: human gut; feature: human-associated habitat; material: faeces | place: Austria | collected 2013
AAATGTGCGACAAATACGGTATTCTTGTTTGGCAGGACATGATGTTTGCCTGTGGAATGTTTCCGGCTGACGAGCATTATTTGAATAGTGTAGCCGAGGAAGTGAAAGATAATGTGAAACGCCTGCGTAATCATCCTTGTATCGCTCTTTGGAATGGAAACAATGAAAATGAGATTTCATATTTCGGATGGGGATGGAAAGATCGTTATACACCCGAAGAAGACCGGATTTATCAGAGTAATTTGCATAAGCTCTTTTATGAAGTCATTCCGGAGGCGATACAGGCTGTGGATGAAACGAGGTATTATCATCCGACGTCTCCTGTGACCGGCTATAATAATATAGATTATAATATGGGAGATGTACATTTCTGGTCTGTCTGGAAAGGTGGATGGCTTGAAGAATATACGGAAGCTAAAAACATAGGCCGCTTTATGAGCGAATATGGTTTCCAGTCTTATCCGGAGATGCGGACCATCCGTCGTTTTGCTGGTGAGAATGATATGCGTTTGGATTCAGAAGTCATGTTGTCTCATCAGCGTGCCCGTAACGATCAGACCCGGGATCCGAATTTCGGGAATAATATGATGAAGATGTATATGGGGAAATATTTTAAAGTTCCCGATGATTTTAGTGAGTTTGTTTATATGAGCCAGTATTTGCAGGCAGAGGCAGTGAAGATTGGTATTGAAGCTCATCGTCGTGCGAAACCTTACTGTATGGGAACACTTTATTGGCAGATTAATGATTGTTGGCCGGTAGCTTCGTGGTCAAGCATTGATTATTATGGCAGATGGAAGGCTTTGCAGTATTATGCTCGCGACGCTTATGCAGAGGTATTGGTTTCGCCTTATGCTACCGGAGATCAGGTGAAATTCAAGGTTATTTCCGATCGTCTGCAAAAAATGAAAGGAGACTTGGAGATAACAACCATGACGTTGGACGGACAGACGGTATTCTCGAAGAAAATTTCATTTGATTTGGATGCTAATGGTTGTAAGGATGTGGCTTCGATAGCAAGTTCGGAACTTTGTGGCGGTGAGCAAGAGAATGAGGTTTTCACTAATATGATATTGAATGAAAAGGGTAAAACGATTTCTACGAATATGTATTATCCGGTCTACTCCAATAAATATGCTTATCCAAAGGTAACTCCTGATATAATTGTGGAAAAGACAGATGAAGGAGTCAATTTACGTCTTCGCTCTTCTGCGTTGATTAGAGGGCTTTATCTTTTTGTAGATGATGACGAAAGTTTCTTTGAACGGAATTTCGTGACGCTGATACCGGGAAAAGAGGAAGTGATTCAGGTGAAAACTCATCTTTCTGCGGCAGCATTTGAGAAGCAATTGAAATATCTCTCGGTAAATCAAGTGAATTGATGATGGAATGTATTTCTCAATAGGATTTATTAATACCTAATAAAAATGAAGAAGATAATGAATAATATATTGGCAGCTTGTCTGCTTTCCAGTTTGATAGCTTGCTCTTTGGATGATCCCTATATGCCGGTCAATTCTGAAGAGAAACCGGCTCCACCCGTGGTTACCGAATATCAGCCTGTTGCTTTGACGATAGGGGCTGACGGGAGTTTTGAAGTTTCCGGTTCATCTGTAAAAATTGGGTTGAACGGAAAGAATTCTACGTATGGCGTTTGTCTGCCACAGCTTGCGCAGGGACATTTTATGGCAGAGGTAACAGCTGATAAAACAACTAATTTTGGCTTGGCTATCGTCAGGGAGAAGAACGGAAAACCGGATTTCAATAATTATACTTCGGTGAGTGTGTGTACAGAATCCGGTGTATCGACCGTACGGGTATTGGATCGTCAGGACGGAATAGATAATGTTTTGGATAATACGAAGAAGATAAATAAGAATGATTATTCTTTCCGTTATTCTATTCCTCTCAATGGTAGTTATTTTTCTGTTCCTTTTACTGCTTCTACAGGTAAGGCGCGTATCATCAGGAATAAGATATCCGGTTTCTTTCACTTTTATGTAAGCGTTGGAAAAGAAATTGACGGGAAATTTCATGAAAACTGGATTGAACTTGCTCAATCAAAAGATTGGGGAGGACAGGGACAGAACTATTTTATTTGTCCGATAGTCAGGAATAGTAATGAAAACTCGACCGAAGTGACTTTTTCAGATATTCGTTTTGAAGAGTTTTCGGCTGAAGATGTCGTGGAGTCCTCTCCGGAATTTGATGTAAAACAGCGTAATTTTACGTGGGCCGGCTTTCCGGGGGATGCGACGGTAATCAGTTTCAATCCGAAACATTGCCCGGCTGCTGCACAAAACAGACAGTTTGTTTTCTGGTCGGAGGCGAACTTTGTACCTGCCTGGCACATGAATAACGAATTGCTGTATTGTTATGAGTTTGCTGAAACATGGTCGGATTTGAGTAAAGGATGCTTCGAGCCAATGTCGGATCGTTTGTTGGCGCATGCGAAAGTGGATATCATAGAGAATAATAAAGTAAGGAAAGTGGTTAAGTATCATTATGCGTTGGTGAATCCGGATTATAAGGCTCCTTATCCTGATGGGATTTATCCGGAAGTAGACGAATATTATACTTTCTATGCGGACGGAGTAGGAGTGCGACGTATCGAGTATATTCAGAAACAGGCGGGACAGGCTTATTATCGCTATCATGAGTTGAGTGAACCGATGGTTATTTCCGGAAGTTCGTCTATTCCGTCGGATCATGTGAAACAACCGGCTTTTAGTATTTCTAATCTTTCAGGCAACCGGTATGATCTTTATCCGGCTAAACCATTTGATGAAGTCAACCAGAATGTGAAAAACTGGAAAGAACAGATATATACTGCTCATTTGAATAATGCTCCTGATGCTTTTTCTGTTTTCTCTTATACTCCCGAACGACCGGAAGTTTCTCCGTTGCCTATTGAAAATGACTTGACCTGGCATGATGTAAATTATCAGATGTCTCATTGGCCGGTAGATAAACAACCTTATTTGAATGCTCGTTATGGCGATTATGATAAATCAATGGCTACCTGGCCATCGCAGGTTTCTCATTCTTCATTCATTGGCGTGGAAGCGAAAGGGGATGTTTCCTGGAATACAGCTTATCAGATTAATTCGGATGGAAACAAATATAGAGTTTATCTGATGTTGTTGGGAATCAATCAGCCTGACGCGGCTTCTGATATTGATGCGTATACAAGAGGATGGTTGTATATGGGAGATCCGACGAATCTGAATGGGGTTACTTATGATCCGAATGTAACCGGGTATTCCAAACGGGAGGTGGTATTGACGAAAACGACAGGTACAGGAAATTGTCAGTTTACCTGTACCCCTGCCGGTGCAGTGAAGAATCCTGTTTTTAGAATTGATAATTGGACTGGAAACGGAAATGTAACGGTCAAGGTAGATGGAAAGACATTGGTGTTTGATAGTGACTATTTGAGTGACAAGGTGGGAGATAGTCTCGTAATCTGGCTTAATAAAACGATGTCTTCTACATTCTCTGTTGAAATTATTCCTGCATAAAAAGTTTCCTTTGGAGAGGACTCTTCAGTTCCTCTCCAAAGGAATTTTAATTAATCAATGTGGCTGATCTTTTATGAAACATATACTATTGGTTCTTTTATTTTTTCTTTGTTTATCTTGTTCACACCGTCCGGTTCAGAAGGTGGATACGGTTGCTTACAGAGGGTGGGAGAACTGCCTCAAACTATCTAACAGCGTTGTTTCTATAATTGTTAATCCGACTTATGGCGGACAAATTCTTTATTTCGGCTTAGATAGCCGGGGAGATAATATATTGTGGAGTGACTCCGTTATAAACGGGTGGACTGTGGAGGACTATATACGAACAAGACGAAGTCCTGATGCGGGTAGGTTTGATATTGGTAATGAACGTAAAACGGAGAATATCCATGATTCAATATGGGCAGGGCCTTATCAAACTTTTATTGAAGAGGGTAAATTGAGCTTAGTCAGCCATCCTTCAAAAGCAATGGGGATTCAGGTTGAGCGAATTTATTCATTAGAAGAGAATCAACCTGTTCTGCATGTTAAGCAGCGAATGTCTAATATCTCAAATACAGTAGTTGAGTATTGCTTCTGGACACGTACATTATTGCCTGCCGGTGGAGTTTACTATTGCAAAGCTATTCCTGATTCGCAATATCCATTGGGATTTAGTGAAATTTCATTGTCGGCAGATACGTTAATTCCTTCTCATCATTTGCAGGAACGTGTTCATGTAGAGAATGATTATTTCACGGCATTTCCGGGAGGGGATGAACAGAAGAAATATGGGATAAATACCACCAATGGTATTTATTTCTATCAGTTCAATGATTATTTGTATATCAAACAAAATAAATATATTCCGCATGGGAAGTATGATAATAATCTTCAGGTCTGTTTTCCCAATATGATTTATTTTAATGATAATTTTTTGGAAATGGAACCGAATAGCCCTATGGTCAGACTAAAGCCGGGAGAGACTGATGAGTATGAGGAAATCTGGACATTAAGGGAGTTGAACCCTATTGGTGATAACACATATTAAGCCTGATAATTTGCACCTTCTCTTTCATACATCTATATTTGTCCTCGCTATTCTATATTATTAATAGAGGGAGAATGTATCAAAAGAGAAACATAAAGGTATATCTAGCGTGGGTGTTGTTGATGACATTCATTCCCTTCTTTGTGGTGAAAACCTTTCACTATCATGGAAGTGAAGATGAGACATCATGTTCCCATGCAAAACATTCCGATAATCCTTCTGATGATTGTGCGATATGTAAATACTCCCTTTCTCTTTTTACGGAACCTCAACCGGTAGAATTTCACTGTACACTGACGCTCGTCCCATACGAGCCGGTTATTTATCAGGATAAGGTTGTTTGCAAACGAACTTATTCGCATCACTTACGCGGACCTCCCGTTGCTTGATTACATAATCATATTTTCAAAGGAGATAGATTGACTTTCAATCTATCCCTATATTCATTTTACACATTATATAAAAGATTGTAATTGATGCGTATCGGAATTATTTCGGGCGTAATAGGGTTATTTGTAACCTTACCCGTCCATGCACAGAAATCCGATTCAATCAAGAGTATGCTTTTACCTGATGTTGTGGTGACCGAAACGTACCAGCAACGTCAAGCTAAAAAGTCTGCCCTTACGGTTGATGTAGTAGATCAGGATTTTCTGCGCAAACATTTTACAGGAAACTTCATGCAAGCGATGGAGAACATTCCCGGAGTGCAAGCAATGGATATTGGTTCGGGATTCTCCAAACCGATGATTCGCGGAATGGGATTCAACCGGATTGCTGTATTGGAAAACGGAATCAAACAGGAAGGACAACAATGGGGAGCCGACCACGGTTTAGAGCTGGATGCTTTCAACATCGGAGCGGTCAATGTATTGAAAGGCCCCTCCTCATTGCTTTATGGCAGTGATGCGATGGGAGGAGTGATAGATGTTGTTCCACCGGCCGTGCCTGTGGATAATCGGGTGTTTGGAGATGTCACACTGCTTGGTAAATCAGTCAATGGAACCATCGGAGGATCACTGATGCTGGGAATCAAAAAAAATGCCTGGTACTCTCACATTCGTTATTCGGAACAGCACTTCGGCGACTATCATATTCCTACGGATTCTATTGTCTACCTGACACAGAGAATCCCCATCTATGGGCGTAAACTGAAGAATACAGCAGGCATTGAACGCAATATCGGATTCTTTACCCAATATCAGCGAAGGGCATATAGAGCGAATTTTTCCGTGAGTAATGTCTATCAAAAGACAGGTTTCTTCCCCGGAGCGCATGGCATACCCGATGCATCCCGTGTGGAAGATGATGGAGACAGCCGTAATATCGAATTGCCTTATAGCAAAGTGAATCACCTGAAAGTGACCACCCACCAGCAATATGCATGGGAGAAACTGATCTTGTCAGGCGATTTAGGTTTCCAGAACAATCACCGTGAAGAATGGAGTGCTTTCCATACTCACTATGGCTCGCAACCCGCACCGGAGAAAGACCCCGACAAAGAACTCGCATTTAATCTGAACACCGTCAGTGCTTCAGTGAAAGCTCGTTTTATCGGATCTTCTTCATGGGAACATACATTGGGATGGGATGGACAGCATCAACGGAATGACATTGCCGGCTATTCGTTTTTATTACCCGAATATCACCGTTCCACCACCGGAATGCTCTGGCTTACAACGTACAGACCTAACAATGTGCTCTCCGTCAGCGGAGGGGCGCGGTATGACTACGGATACATAAATATTTCTTCGCATGAAGATGTTTACCTTGCCGATTATCTTCAAAAACAGGGATATACCCAGGAACAGATAGACCTTTATAAATGGAACAGTCACCAGGTAAAAAAACACTATGGTGATTATTCTCTTTCTCTGGGATTGGTATGGACTCCCTCCGACAAACATCTGGTAAAGGTGAATATCGGGCGTAGTTTCCGCCTGCCCGGTGCGAATGAGTTGGCTGCCAACGGTGTACATCACGGCACTTTCCGCCATGAACAGGGAGATGCCAATTTAAAATCGGAACAGGGCTGGCAACTGGATGCCTCTTATAACTTGAAGTATCGGGGAATTTCTTTCTCCGCTTCCCCCTTTGTCAGTTGGTTCAGCAATTACATCTTTCTGCGCCCAACCGGAGAGTGGTCTGTGTTACCTCATGCTGGACAAATCTATCGCTATACCGGAGCGGAAGCGCTATTCGCAGGAACGGAAGCTACCGTAGATGTTCATTTTCTGCGCAATTTCAATTATCGGATTTCCGCCGAATACGTTTACACTTATAATTGTGACGAGCATATTCCATTGAGCTTCTCACCGCTGCCTGTCATGCGGAATACATTGACCTGGCAAAAGAAGCGATATATGTTGTATGCGGAGTGGCAGAGTATAGGCCGGCAAAATCGTGTAGACCGTAACGAAGACCGCACACCCGGAGCAAACCTCTTCCATTTGGGCGGATCTTTAAACATTCCGATAGGCGGAAATAATGAAATTGAAATTACTCTGACCGCCCGGAATATATTCAATACCCGATATTACAATCATCTTAGTTTTTACAGGAAAGTTGAGATTCCCGAACCGGGACGTAACTTCCAGATATTAATCAAAGTTCCATTTAAAAAATTACTGAAATGAAAAATAAATTTTATCTCCCAATGATCGGCCTTTTGGCAACAATGACTTTCATGTTTTCCTCTTGTGATAATGATGACTCCAGCGATACGACCAAACCTCTGATTGAACTTCATGAACCAGAAGAAGGTCAGGCATTGGAGATCGGAAACGAACATGGAGTTCATTTTGAAATGGATTTGTCGGATGATGTCATGCTGAAATCCTATAAGATCGAAATTCATAGTAATTTCGATCATCATTCACATGGCGGTAATAGCAGGACTGTGCAGGAAACAGTAGATTTTAGTTTCAACAGATCGTATGATGTGTCAGGACAGAAAACAGCACATATTCATCATCACGATATTGTAATACCAGCCAATGCGACTGCAGGGGATTATCATTTGATGGTTTATTGCACAGATGCCGCAGGCAACGAATCTTATATCGCACGCAATATTAAATTGAGCAATGAGGTGGAAGATGAAGACCACCATCATGATGAATAAACAGCTGTGAGTATTTTTTCTTTCGAAAGGTGTAATATCTATTACACCTTTTTTGTTTCCAATCCTTTACTTTTGTGAAAAATACTTTTTCATATGATGAAGTTTCCAATAATAAATCGACTCTTTCCTTCTTTTAAATGGAAGGTAGCGGCTGTCATCATTGGCGGTGTTATTGTGGGGGGAGGGGCATTGTTTATGTACATGCTCCGGGCGCATACCTATCTTGGAGATGACCCGGCTGCATGTGTGAACTGTCACATTATGACTCCTTACTATGCAACTTGGTTTCATAGCTCACATGCCCGGAATGCCACCTGCAATGATTGTCATGTACCGCATGAAAATGCTGTGAAAAAATGGACCTTTAAAGGGGGGGACGGTATGAAACACGTGGCTGCATTTCTTACCAAAAGCGAGCCGCAGGTGATTCAGGCTCATGAAGCCAGTTCCGAAGTGATAATGAATAATTGTATTCGCTGTCATACACAACTCAATACGGAATTTGTGAAGACGGGGAAGATTGATTATATGATGTCACAAGTAGGAGAGGGGAAGGCTTGCTGGGATTGCCATCGTGATGTTCCTCATGGTGGAAAAAACTCTCTGTCCGGCACTCCGGGAGCTATTGTTCCTCTTCCGGAATCGCCCGTTCCCGAATGGCTCCGGAAGATGGTGAATCAGAAAGATAAATAGGAAATGAAATACGTAATAAAATAATAAAACCGATATACAATGGAAAAGAAATTAAAATCATGGCAAGGATGGCTGTTGTTCGGAGGTTCAATGGTCGTTGTATTTGTTTTGGGATTATGCGTTTCTGCGTTGATGGAACGGAGGGCGGAAGTTGCCAGCATTTTCAACAACCGTAAAAACGTCATCAAGGGGATTGAAGCGCGAAATGAACTATTCAAGGATGATTTCCCCCGTGAATATCAAACTTGGACGGAAACTGCAAAGACTGACTTTGAAAGCGAATTTAATGGGAATATAGCTGTGGATGCCTTGGAAAAACGTCCTGAAATGGTGATTCTATGGGCGGGATACGCTTTCTCTAAAGATTATTCTACTCCACGGGGGCACATGCATGCTATTGAGGATATTACGGCATCGTTACGTACCGGTGCACCTGTGAACCCGACGGATGGTCCGCAACCGTCTACTTGCTGGACTTGTAAAAGTCCGGATGTTCCCCGTATGATGGAAGCATTGGGTGTCGATTCTTTCTATAATAATAAATGGGGAGCTATGGGGGCCGAAATCGTAAATCCGATTGGCTGCTCTGATTGCCACGACCCGGAAACAATGAATCTTCATATCAGCCGTCCGGCTTTGATTGAAGCTTTCCAACGCCAAGGTAAAGACATCACCAAAGCTACTCCGCAAGAAATGCGTTCATTGGTCTGTGCGCAATGTCACGTTGAATATTTCTTCAAAGGTGATGGCAAATACCTGACTTTCCCTTGGGATAAAGGTTTCACGGTAGAAGATATGGAGGCTTATTATGATGAGGCCGGGTTCTATGATTATATCCATAAATTGAGTCGTACTCCGATTCTGAAAGCACAGCATCCTGATTATGAGATTGCTCAAATGGGTATTCATGGGCAAAGAGGTGTTTCTTGTGCCGATTGTCACATGCCGTATAAGAGTGAAGGTGGTGTGAAATTCAGCGATCACCATATTCAGAGCCCATTGGCTATGATTGATCGTACCTGTCAGGTTTGCCATCGCGAGAGCGAAGAGACTTTGCGCAATAACGTTTACGAACGCCAACGCAAAGCGAACGAAATTCGTAACCGCTTGGAACAGGAATTGGCGAAAGCGCATATCGAAGCTAAATTTGCTTGGGATAATGGAGCGACAGAAGCTCAAATGAAAGATGTTCTCGCATTGATTCGTCAGGCACAATGGCGTTGGGATTTCGGAGTGGCTTCACACGGCGGCTCTTTCCATGCACCGCAGGAAATTCAGAGGATCCTTTCTCACGGACTCGACCGTGCTATGCAAGCCCGTCTTGCCGTATCCAAAGTATTGGCGAAGAACGGATACACTGGTGATGTTCCGATGCCGGACATCTCGACGAAAGCAAAAGCACAGGAATACATCGGCTTGGATATGGACGCTGAAAGAGCAGCGAAAGAGAAATTCCTGAAAATAACCGTTCCCGCCTGGTTGGAGAAAGCGAAAGAAAATGGACGTTTGGCGCAGATATAAAACAAATATAAGCATAGATATATATGTGGAGCAAACCGTGGAGTTATAAAGAAGGGCTGACGATTGGCACATGATTACTGATAATAGGCATATTGCTGCAAATGACAGTGGGTGCTATCAACTGGGATTTGTTTGCCTGTCCGGTCAACGTGATTGTGCTGGTGGTTTATATCATTGCCTTGATAGTCATGCACCTTCTTCGTAAACGTGTGTATTTATTCAGCTGGTTAAGCCATTATTCCGCTGCCGTCTCCGCTTTGTTGTGGGTGGTCGGCATGACGGTAGTTATGGGACTTATCCGGCAAGCTCCTTCCGGTCATGCTCCAAATGCTTCAACGGATTTGCTGGGATTCTCACAGATGATTGCATCCTGGCCTTTCGTTCTGCTTTACTTTTGGATGGTCACTGCATTGGGACTGACGATACTTCGTGCCAGCTTTCCTTTTAAGTGGAGACGACTTTCGTTCCTTCTCAATCATATCGGATTATTCGTCGCGTTGATAGCGGCCACTTTAGGAAACGCCGATATGCAACGGTTGAAAATGACTACCCGGATGGGGAGTGCCGAATGGCGGGCTACTGACGATAAAGGTCAACTGATTGAACTTCCATTGGCTATCGAACTGAAGGATTTTACTATCGACGAATATCCTCCAAAACTGATGCTGATTGACAACGAAACCGGGCGTACGCTTCCCGAAAAATCTCCTGAACATGTATTGCTGGAAGAGGGAGTGATAAAGGGAACATTGCAGGATTGGCAATTGACAATCGAACAATCTATCCCGATGGCAGCTTCTGTGGCTACTGAAGATACCTTGAAGTTTACAGAATTTCATTCGATGGGAGCAACTTATGCTGTTTATCTGAAAGCAGTCAATCAGAAGAATCAAACAACAAAAGAAGGCTGGGTAAGCTGTGGCAGTTTTCTTTTTCCTTATAAGGCAATCCGGCTGGATTCTTTGACCAGTCTTGTGATGCCGGAACGGGAACCGCAGCGATTTGCGTCGGAAGTGAAAATCTATACACAAGAAGGAACGATAACGGAAGGCACCATTGAAGTGAACCGTCCGATGGAGATAGAAGGATGGAAAATCTATCAACTTAGCTACGATGAGACAAAAGGACGATGGAGTGATGTCAGTGTCTTCGAACTGGTTCGCGATCCGTGGCTACCGTTCGTTTACGCAGGAATTATAATGATGATGGCAGGAGCTGTCTGCTTGTTCGTCAGTGCACAAAAGAGAAAAGAAGAGGACAAAGCATGAATTGGGAGTACTTTATATTATTTGCAATAGCTGCACTGGTTTGTTGGGCTTTAGGAGCTTTTGCTGCCTGGAAAGGAACAAAACCGGGATGGGCTTACGGATTTACTTTCTTAGGGTTGGCTATTTTTTTCAGCTTCATTATCGGAATGTGGATTTCATTGGAACGCCCTCCGATGCGGACCATGGGGGAGACCCGGCTGTGGTATTCTTTCTTCCTTCCGTTGGCGGGATTGATAACATACATACGTTGGAAGTACAAATGGATTCTTAGTTTCAGTTGCATCCTTTCGTTCGTCTTTATCTGTATCAATATCTTCAAACCGGAGATTCACAATAAAACGTTGATGCCTGCTTTGCAAAGTCCGTGGTTTGCTCCTCATGTCATTGTGTATATGTTTGCTTATGCTATGTTGGGAGCGGCGACGGTGATGGCTGTCTATCTGCTTTGGTTCAAGAAGAAAAAGATTGAACGGAAAGAAATGGATTTGTGTGATAACCTCACTTATGTAGGTCTGGCATTTATGACATTAGGTATGCTTACAGGAGCTATCTGGGCGAAAGAAGCCTGGGGACACTACTGGGCTTGGGACCCGAAAGAAACCTGGGCAGCGGCGACTTGGTTTGCTTATCTGGCATATATCCATTTCAGATTGGGAAAGCCATTGAAGGCACGTCCGGCATTGGTTATTTTATTGGTCTCTTTTGTCTTATTACAAATGTGTTGGTATGGAATCAATTATCTTCCGTCCGCACAAGGAGTCAGTGTACATACGTATAATTTGAATTGAAATATCGAATCATTTAAACTGCACTATCAATGAAAACATTTTATTGGTCATTCTTGCTTATGCTATTGCCAAGCATGGCATACACACAAAACACTGAGAAAGAGAATGAATTTACGATGTCTATGCAAATCAGACCTCGTGCAGAGTATCGGAACGGTGCCTTGACTCCACGGGATGAAGGGGTGGCTCCTACGTCCTTCATCAATAACCGCGCGCGTTTGTCGATGGATTATAAACGTTCGGATCTGGAACTGAAGATGTCGGCACAGCATGTAGGTGTCTGGGGACAGGACCCGCAGATTGAAAAGAACGGGCGTTTTATGCTGAATGAGGCTTGGGCAAAGATGAACTTTGGCGAAGGATTCTTTGCCCAACTGGGACGTCAGTCGTTGATTTATGATGATGAACGTATTTTGGGAGGATTGGACTGGAATGTAGCGGGTCGTTACCACGATGCGTTGAAGCTGGGGTATGCCAACAAAAATAATGAAGTGCATTTGATTCTTGCTTTTAATCAGAATAATGACAATAGAACAAGCGGAGGCACTTACTATGATTCTTCTACGGGACAGCCTTATAAGAATATGCAAACCGTTTGGTATCACTATAAGGCGGACAATGTTCCGTTCGGGGCTTCTTTATTGTTTATGAACTTGGGATTGGAAACGGGCGATAAAGCTACGGATGATTCTCACACCCGTTACTTACAAACAATGGGAACCTACCTCACTTATAAGAACAGTAACTGGAATCTGGATGGTGCTTTCTACTATCAGATGGGTAAGAATAAAGCTGCGGAGAAAGTTTCAGCTTTGATGGGTAGCATACAAGCCGCCTATACGTTTAATCAGACATGGGGAGCCGTGGCTAGTTTTGATTATTTAAGCGGTGATAAAGGAAATGGCGGTAAGTATAAGGCTTTTGATCCTCTTTATGGGACCCATCATAAATTCTATGGAGCAATGGATTATTTTTATGCTTCTACATTTGCAAACGGTTATGCACCGGGATTGATGGATGCTCGTATCGGAGGTCGTTTCCGTCTATCTGGCAAGGTAGAT
>OLNS01002249.1_pt1 | contig 12992 bp, 8 predicted proteins | sample 1673031 | NCBI WGS metagenome assembly OLNS01 (sample SAMEA3136748, study PRJEB25190) | human gut metagenome | biome: human gut; feature: human-associated habitat; material: faeces | place: Austria | collected 2013
CCTATATTATTTTTGTAATTCTGATCGGTTCGACCGGAGTTATAGGAGAGATGTGTTTTGGGCGTGCAGCACGTTCCGGACCGATTGATGCATTTGGAATGGCGATGGAAAGAAAGGGAAGCAGAAAGAGCGGAGAGCTGCTTGGCATGATACCGGTACTTGGCTCTATGGCAATGGCAATCGGCTATACCGTAGTTATGGGATGGATTTTAAAATACACTGTGGGTACGCTTACCGGAGCAACGCTTGCACCGGAAAGTGTAGATGAGTTTGGTGCACAGTTTGGTTTAATGGCATCTGCATTTGGAAATAATATCTGGCAGGTGGTAGTCTTAATTCTCTGTATGGGGATTTTGATGTTTGGTGTAGCAACAGGAATTGAAAAAGCGAACAAGATTATGATGCCGATTTTCTTTGCATTATTTATAGGACTTGGAATCTATGTATCATTTCAGCAGGGAGCATCGGATGGATATCGATATATTTTTAGAGTAGATAAATCTGCACTTGCAAATCCGAAAACATGGATTTTTGCACTGGGTCAGGCATTCTTCTCCCTTTCTGTAGCTGGAAACGGAACTTTGATTTATGGTTCGTATCTTTCGGATGAAGAAAATATTCCGGCATCTGCGGGACGTGTGGCGTTTTTTGATACTCTTGCGGCAATGCTTGCAGCACTTGTCATTATTCCGGCAATGGCAACGACCGGTGCGAAATTAAATCAGGGAGGACCTGGATTATTATTTATTTATCTTCCAAATCTGATGAAATCTATGCCCGGAGGGCATGTGATTGCGATTCTCTTTTTTGTTGCAGTTTTACTGGCAGGAATGACCTCTTTAATTAATCTTTACGAAGCACCGATTGCGACGGTTCAGGAAAAATTAAAACTTGGCAGAGTACCGGCATGTACTTTGACAGGTATAGTTGGAATTGTGATTTCCCTTTTGATTCAGGGAATTGTATCGGACTGGATGGATGTGCTGTCGATTTATATCTGTCCGCTCGGAGCAGGACTGGCAGGAATTATGTTCTTCTGGGTATGCGGGAAGAAGTACGTGGAAGAACAGGTCAATAAAGGAAGAGAAAAAGCATTTACGAAATGGTTTTATCCGGTTTGCAAATATTTATATGTTCCGATTTGTATTCTGGTGTTGATTCTTGGAATTGCGCTGGGTGGAATTGGGTGAGAAAAAGGAGTGTGTTAGGTTAGAATGGAAATTAAAGAATTTCAGCAGAAATTACAGGATATACAGAGACTTGCAGTCAACAACGGAAGAAAAATCAGCCGTGAAGTAGTGGAGGATTTTTTTGCGGGAGATGGCTTAAATGAGACACAGCTTCAGAAAGTATATGATTATCTGACCATTCAGGGAATCCATACGGATGAAGAGAAAAAGAAAGCAGAAAAAGTTTCAGAGCCGGAAATGCCAAAGAAAAGTTCTATGTTTTCTTATGAAGCAGAGGAGGCAGAAGAAGAGAAAAAATCGGCCGAGCTGACACAGGAAGAGAAGGAATATTTAGAGGATTATCTTGAAACATTAAATGTGATTCTTCCGGAAGAGGAAGGCGAAAGAGAACGTCTTTTTGAATTAGCAAAAGCAGGAGAGGCACAGGCAAAATCAAGATTAACAGAATTATATATGAAAGAAGTGCTTGAAATCGCAAAAGAGCTGCATGACGGAGAGGTTTTTCTTGGAGATATGGTTTCTGAGGGAAATATCGGCTTGATTGGCGCACTGGAAAGTCTTGAGGAAGCAGAAGATATTTCTGCATTTTTATCCGGTGAAATCAGAAATGCAATTTTATTGCTGTTAGAGGAACAGACGGATCAGAAACAGAGCGATGATATTTTAGTGGAAAAAGTAAGAAATCTGGAGCATAAAATCAAAGAAATCATGGATGATGATGACGATAAATACAGTGCCGAAGAGTTATCTGCATTTTTGGATATGGATTTGGAAGAAATCCAGGGAATCTTAAGATTAACCGGAGAAGATAATTAATTAAGATAAGTAACTGGAAATTTCATTTTTTTTTAAGAGAATTAACAGGGTTTCTTAATTGTAAATAGGTAAAAATTGGCGCATAATAGTTAGTATAGTAAGTGTTAAGGAATTACTTAATTTAGATGCTCCGGTAACTTGGTTGCCGAGTAGTTCACAAAGAAAAAAGAAAGGGGATATGGCTATGGAGATAAAAGATAAAAAGCCAAAAAAACCCTTGATATTTTATTATGCAATCGTAATTATTGTTTTGGTGCTGTTAAATACACTTTTAGTACCAAGCCTTGCAGAGAGAAGTATCAAGGAAGCCACTTATGATGAGTTCTTGGATACTCTCGACAGTGGAACGGTAGAAGAAGTCAATCTGGAAGATGATGTCATCTATTATTCTGTAAAAAAAGGAAATGAGACGCAGGTTTATAAGACCGGTCGAATCAAAGACTCACAGGAAGTAGAACGCTTAAAAGATGCGGGAGTAAAATTCTCAGAAGAAATTCCACAGAAAACTTCTCCGATTTTAAGCTTATTATTGTCTTATATCGTGCCGATTCTGATTTTTGTATTTATCGGAAACTGGCTCAGTAAGAAAATGATGAGTGGTATCGGCGGTGGCGCCGGTGGAGCAATGTCATTTGGAAAGAGTAATGCAAAGATTTACGTGAAATCTTCCACAGGAATTAAATTTTCTGATGTTGCAGGTGAAGATGAGGCAAAAGAACTTTTGACAGAGATTGTAGATTACCTGCATAATCCGGAAAAATACAGAGAAATCGGAGCTGCCATGCCAAAAGGTGCTCTTCTTGTAGGTCCTCCGGGAACCGGTAAAACCCTGCTTGCAAAGGCAGTAGCCGGTGAAGCAAATGTGCCGTTCTTCTCCATTTCAGGTTCGGAGTTTGTTGAAATGTTTGTTGGTATGGGTGCAGCAAAGGTAAGAGATTTATTTAAACAGGCAAATGAAAAAGCCCCATGTATCGTATTTATCGATGAGATTGATACCATTGGTAAGAAACGTGACGGTGCCGGTTTTACAGGCGGCAATGATGAGCGTGAGCAGACATTGAACCAGCTTCTGGCTGAGATGGATGGATTTGAAAGTAACAAAGGTCTTGTTCTTCTGGCAGCCACGAACCGTCCGGAGATTCTGGATCCGGCACTGTTAAGACCGGGACGTTTTGACCGTCGTATTATTGTGGAACGACCGGATCTTAAAGGACGTGTGGAAGTACTGAAAGTGCACTCTAAAGACGTGAAGATGGATGAGACGGTTGATCTGGAAGCAATCGCACTTGCAACTTCCGGAGCAGTTGGCTCAGATCTTGCAAATATGATCAATGAAGCCGCAATCAACGCGGTTAAGAATGGAAGAAATGCCGTATCACAGGCGGATCTTTTTGAAGCAGTGGAAGTTGTGCTGGTAGGTAAAGAAAAGAAAGACCGTGTGATGAATCAGGAAGAGCGCAAGATTGTGTCTTACCATGAAGTCGGACATGCGCTTGTCAGTGCGTTGCAGAAGGATTCTGAGCCAGTTCAGAAGATTACGATCGTACCGCGTACGATGGGAGCACTTGGATATGTTATGCAGACTCCGGAAGAAGAAAAGTTCCTGAATACAAAGAAAGAACTGCAGGCTATGTTAGTTGGAATGCTCGGAGGACGTGCTGCAGAAGAGATTGTATTTGATACAGTGACAACAGGGGCTTCTAATGATATTGAGAAAGCAACCAGTGTGGCAAGAGCTATGATTACCCAATATGGTATGAGTGAGAAGTTCGGGCTGATCGGGCTGGAATCGGTCCAGAACAGATATTTGGACGGACGTCCGGTTATGAACTGTGGTCAGGAGACAGCTTCTGAGATTGATCATGAAGTTATGAAGATGCTGAAAGAAGCTTATGAGGAAGCAAAGAAACTTCTTTCAGAACACAGAGAATCACTGGATAAGATTGCAGCATTTCTGATTGAGAAAGAGACAATCACAGGAAAAGAATTCATGAAGATTTTCCATGAAGTAGAAGGAATTGCAGAAGAGTAATACAGAAAGTTAATGTATTTGAATACCGTTTCCCGGGCAAATCAGATTTTTGTCAGGGAGGCGGTATTTTCTGTTACATTGAGTTGAAAAAACAGGGAGTAAATTATGTTTGATATTCAGGAAGAATTAAAAAAGCTGCCGGGCAAGCCGGGAGTTTATCTGATGCATGATGAGACAGATAAAATCATCTATGTGGGAAAAGCAATCAGTCTGAAAAACCGTGTACGACAGTATTTTCAGAGCAGTCGTAACAAAGGGGCTAAGATAGAACAGATGGTGACTCACATTTCCAGGTTCGAGTATATCGTAACAGATTCGGAACTGGAAGCGCTGGTGCTGGAGTGTAATCTCATCAAAGAGCACAGACCCAAATATAACACAATGTTGATGGACGACAAGGCTTATCCATTTATAAAAGTTACTGTGCAGGAGCCATTTCCAAGAGTGATGTTGGCAAGAAGAGTGCAGAAAGATAAGGCAAAGTATTTTGGCCCCTATACGAGTGCCGGGGCAGTGAAAGACACAATAGAACTGATTCGAAAGTTATATTTTATCCGAAGCTGTAACCGGAGACTGCCAAAGGATATTGGAAAAGAGCGGCCATGTCTGAACTATCATATTCATCAGTGCAAAGCTCCGTGTCAGGGATACATTTCGAAGGAGGAATACCGCAAGTCTGTAGAGGAAGTCTTACATTTTCTGAATGGCAATTATGATCCAATTCTGGAAAAGTTGAAGGCACAGATGGAAGAAGCGTCAGAGTCATTGGAGTTTGAGCGGGCAATTGAATATCGGGAGTTGATAAACAGTGTACAGAAAATTGCACAGAAGCAGAAAATTACAGACACTGCGGGAGATGACAGGGATATTGTGGCAGTATCAAAAGATTTGGAAGATGCGGTTGTGCAAGTGTTTTTTATTCGAAATGGAAGATTGATCGGGCGGGATCATTTTTATCTGAAGCTAGTGGATAAGGAGACAAAGGCAGAGATACTTTCCAGTTTTATCAAGCAATTTTATGCAGGGACACCATATATTCCGGGACAGATTATGTTGCCAGAGGAAATACCAGATCATGAGATTATTGAGGAATGGCTGACAAGGAAAAAAGAGCATAAAGTACATCTGGTCATTCCGAAAAAAGGAACAAAGGAAAAACTGGTAGAGCTGGCAGAAAAAAATGCCCGAATGGTTCTGACGAAGGATAAAGAGCGGATTAAGAGAGAAGAGGGAAGAACGATTGGTGCAGTCAAAGAACTTCAAAATCTTTTGGGCTTAACCGGACTGCATCGTATGGAGGCGTATGATATTTCCAATACAAATGGATTTGAATCAGTTGGCTCTATGGTTGTCTATGAAAAAGGAAAACCGAAGAGAAATGACTACCGTAAATTCAAGATTAAAGGGGTAAAAGGGGCGAACGATTATGCCAGTATGAATGAAGTGCTTACAAGGCGGTTCGGGCACGGCTTAAGAGAAAAGGAAGAAGGTCGAGAACTTGGTAGTTTTACGGTATTTCCAGATCTGATTCTGATGGACGGTGGTAAAGGGCAGGTAAATATTGCACTGGAAGTGCTGGATAAGTTGAATCTGGATATTCCAGTCTGCGGTATGGTAAAGGATGATCACCACAGAACCAGAGGGCTTTATTATCACAATGAAGAGATTCCTATTGACCGGAATTCGGAAGCATTCAGACTGATCACGCGCATTCAGGATGAAGCTCACCGGTTTGCAATTACATTTCACAGGCAGCTTCGCAGTCAAGGACAAGTTCATTCGATTTTGGATGATATTCCAGGTGTTGGACCAGCAAGAAGAAAAGATTTAATGAAGCATTTTGCCAACATTGAGGCAATCAAGAATGCCACTGTAGAGGAACTAAAGAGTCTTCCTTCTATGAATGAAAAATCCGCTAAGGATGTGTATGATTTTTTTCACTGATATGCTATAATTTTAATATTAGTAATAGGATGCCTGGAAGGAGAGACATATATGCGAAAAAATGTAGTTCAAATGAAGCAGATTGTCGAGAAGATGAATCTGAAAAATCTGACACCGGATGTAGAGTTGTCGGATAAGGCTGTGGAGGTTCCGGATATTAACCGTCCTGCATTACAATTGACAGGATTTTTTGAAAGATTTGATTCGGAACGGGTGCAGGTCATCGGTTATGTAGAATATAGCTACCTGACAACATTGGAAGAAAAGAAAAAAGAGGAAATTTATGACACGCTTCTTTCTTACAAGATTCCATGCCTGGTATTTTGCCGTGCTTTAAAACCAGATGATATGCTCTTGCAAAAGGCAACAGAAGCGAATATTCCGGTATTTTCAACAGATTCACATACATCTGCATTTATGGCAGAAATCATTCGGTGGTTAAATGTTCAGTTAGCACCATGTATTTCCATCCATGGAGTACTGGTAGATGTCTACGGTGTCGGTGTGCTGATTATGGGAGAGAGTGGTATTGGAAAAAGTGAGGCGGCTCTGGAACTGATTAAGAGAGGGCACCGGCTTGTCAGTGACGATGTTGTGGAGATCCGCAAGGTCAGTGATGAGACACTGGTAGGAACAGCACCGGATATTACAAGGCATTTTATTGAGCTCAGAGGTATTGGAATTGTGGACGTTAAGACTTTATTCGGTGTTCAAAGCGTCAGAGAGACAAAGAATATTGACCTTGTTATTACACTGGAGGAGTGGAATAAAGAGCGTGAGTATGATCGCCTGGGACTGGAAGATCAGTATACAGAATTTCTTGGGAATAAGGTAGTCTGCCACAATCTTCCAATCCGTCCAGGACGTAATCTGGCTATTATTGTAGAGACGGCTGCTATTAATCACAGACAGAAGTCTATGGGTTATAATGCTGCACAGGAGCTATATCAGAGAGTACAGCGTAATCTTACAAAAAAAGATTAAAATATATACACGAGGAGAAAATAACTATGAAATACTGTTTTGGAGCAGATGTTGGGGGAACCACTATAAAACTGGGATTGTTTACAGTGGATGGAGAAATTCTTGATAAATGGGAGATTATTACAAGAACTGAAAATGAAGGTGAATCCATTCTTCAAGATATAGCAACGGCTTTAAAGGAAAAGATTCAGGAAAAAGCAATTCCGGCAGAAGAAGTGATAGGAATTGGAATGGGAATTCCGGCACCGGTAAATTCGGAAGGTATTGTGAGAAAGACAGCGAATCTTGGATGGGGATATAAAGAGGTTAAGAAAGAATTAGAGAATCTGACAGGTTGGCAGGTTGTTGTTGGCAATGATGCCAATGTAGCGGCACTCGGTGAGATGTGGAAAGGTGCTGGACATGGTGAGAAGAATATGGTCATGGTCACACTTGGAACTGGAGTTGGCGGAGGAGTGATCATGGGAGGAAGGCCTTTGATCGGTGCCAATGGAGCTGGCGGAGAAATCGGACATATCTGTGTAAATTACTTTGAAGAAAAGTGTTGTGGCTGTGGAAAGAAAGGCTGTCTTGAACAGTATGCGTCTGCAACAGGAATTGCAAGAATTGCCAGAGAACATCTCGCAGCTGATAAGAAAGATTCAATATTGCGAACTTATGATTTAGATAAGATAGATGCAAAAATCGTATTTGATGCCTTAAAAGAAGGTGACCAGCTTGCAGTAGATGTTGTAGAAGAATTCGGAGAATACCTGGCGAAAGGATTAGCAGACGTAGCAGTCGTAGTAGATCCAAGCCTTTTTGTAATTGGAGGAGGAGTGTCAAAAGCAGGAGAAATTCTCCTTACATATATAGAAAAATATTATCGCAAGCGAGCCTTTTTTGCAAATAAAGATACTCAGTTTGCTATTGCAAGCCTTGGAAATGATGCAGGAATCTGTGGAGCTGCAAAATTGATCCTGGATAGTCAAGTGTAGAAGGCAGATGTTTCGAATATAGGAATATAGGAAAGGAGAGTGGATATCCACTCTCCTGTTTTTGCTTTTTAAATTATCAATACTGGGGTAAGCCAAAATGATTATTGTGTGTTACCACCAGCATCACCGCCACCGGTATTGCCGCCAGTGGTGCCGCCAGTATTATCTCCGGTATTAGTACCGGTATTGTTACCAGTATTATCGCTATTTGTGTCATGGGACTTACTGTCATTTTCTTCAGAATCATAGTCTTCAGAATGTTTTTTATGTCCCGGACAACTCTGATCTGGAAGGCTGTCTGTTGCAAAGTATTCTGTTACACTTGGACAACTGGAATTTGCCAGATATCCGCTAATTGTGCAGACGGATTTTTGCTCTACAGAACTTGGCATTACAAAATCTTTTGTTTCAAGATTCTCATGTACTCTGCTCATGATTCCTTTCCAGATGCGGAAACGGAATTTTGTATCGGAATTACATTCTTTGTTATCATCATAACCGCCCCATACAGCACATGTGTAATATGGTGTATATCCGACAAACCATAAGTCCTTGTTGGATGTTGTTGTACCTGTTTTACCGGCAACTGGCATATTATCTAACTGGCAGGCTTTACCGGTACCTTCCTCTACTACGGTCTGAAGAGCACTCGTAAGAAGTCCGGCTGTACTGTCTTTGATTGCCTGGTGACTCTCGCCAGTTCCGTCAAGAAGAACATTGCCATCATGATCTAAAACTTTCGTGTAAAGAGTTGGTTTATTGTAAACGCCGTTGTTGGCAATTGCAGCATAGGCACTACAGAGTTCGTAATTATAAACACCATCTGTCAGACCACCAAGGGCAAGGGTTTTTGTGTTATCAGAATAAGTTTTTCCATTTACTACTTTGTTAGTTACCAGTGTGCTGATGCCAAGTTTCTCACAATATTCCATACCTACATCTTGAGTAACAAGATCACTGGTCTGCACAGCACAGGAGTTGAGAGAAAGTGCGATAGCGGTACGCATGGATACATCGCCTTTACTTCCTTTAATAGTTTTTCCACCGCCAACATCATAATTTTTATCATCAATGACAGAAGCAAGTGTCATCTCGTCCAGATCCAGAGCCGGTGCATAAGCAGCCAGGATTTTAAAAGTAGATCCAGGTTGTCTCTTGGAACCTTTGTATGCACGATTCAGTCCTAGACTGGTTGATTTGGCACCTCGGCCACCGACCATGGCTTTGATCTGACCGGTATACTGATCCATCAAAGTAATGGAAGCTTGTGGTTGTGGTGAGATGTTTATAACTTCATTGTAAGTATCACCTTCCTGAGCGATGGTAGATTTCCATTCCTCTACCATGGCACGGGCGGCATCTTCACTTTTATATAAAAGTCCTTGATCTTTGTTATAGGTTTCTTTTACATATTTTTTGATGTGGCCGGAAGAGTAATTCTCAGTACTTCCATCTGCCCGTGTGACAGTCAGTGCATAGTCGAGACCATACTCGATATTTGATGGATAATTGGAATCATCATTGGCTTCTTCGTCACAAATCTGCTGAAGAGACTGATTCTGAGTGGAGTAAATGCTAAGACCTCCACTGTAAACAGCATTGTAAGCCTGTGTTTCTGAAAAACCACATTGATCCTGCAGGCCATTCATGACTTGATCTGCAAGTGCATCTACAAAATAACTATATGCGTTGGAAGAATCTGTCTGGGTTTCGTTAACAGACTGGATTCTTGCATATACATCATCTGCCATTGCTTCATCATAAGCAGCCTGGTCGATATATCCCTGTTTCAGCATATTCTTAAGAACCTTATCACGACGCTTCTGGTTCTTTTGAGGGTTCGTGATTGGATTCAGGTTACCAGGACTCTGTGTAATACCTGCAATAACAGCACTTTCAGAAAGAGTCAGTTCTGAAACATCTTTGTTGAAATATCTTTTCGCAGCAGATTGAACACCGAGACAGTTCTGTCCTAAGTTGATGGTGTTCAGATAAGCTTCCATAATCTCATCTTTACTCATCTGCTTTTCGATGGAAACGGCAAGGAACTGTTCCTGGAGTTTTCGCTGTAGCTTATCGTAGAATGTCTTTTCATTTACAAAGTTCGGAAAGACATTATTTTTTATGAGCTGCTGTGTCAGTGTACTGGCTCCCTGGGATCCCCCGGAAATAAGAGAAACACCGGCACGGACAATACCTTTGATATCAATTCCGTTATGCTCATAAAAACGTTCATCCTCGATAGCAACAAATGCATGCTGAAGATCTGCCGGAATCTCATCGATTGTTTTATATACACGGTTAGAACCTGCGGCAACAAAACGTTCAATTTCAGTTGTTCCGTCGTCAGCGTACACTAATGTTGTAAATCCCTGTGGTTTTACATCATCAGGTGTAATATCCGGAGAATTGTCAATAATCTTTTTCACAAATAGTCCGCCACCGGCAACACCGGCGATTGCAACCACGATGATGCAAAGAAGGAGTGCCTTAAATAATCGGACTCCTACACGCTTTGCCTGCATAGCAGACTTTGACGTAATCTGCTTCTGGCGCTTTGCGGCTTTTTTCTTACCATAATTCATGCGTATATGCCTCCTTTATACCAGGTTATTATAGCAAATTAGCTATTTGAAATAAAGAAAAAAATGAAAACTTCATATTTTCTATGGAAAATCTTAAGAAGTTTGATATAGTAATGTGGTAGGAAGTAAAAAAAGACTTCTTAAGCGTAATATGTATGAATGAAAAATCAAGGGAGTTATGTAAATATGTTGGAAAAATATAAAGTTGTGTATAAAGGTGGACAGGATGAAATCATAGAAAAAAAGTCCAGATTTATTGCGACAGTTGCTCCGGTAGAAAGCGAAGAAGAAGCACTTGCTTTTATAGAAGCAATGAAGAAAAAATATTGGGATGCGAGACATAACTGTTTTGCGTATGTCATCGGAGAGAGAGGACAGCTTGCAAGATGCAGTGATGACGGAGAACCTGGCGGCACTGCCGGAAAACCTATGCTGGATGTTCTTCTTGGGGAAGAAATCCGCAATATAGTAGTTGTTGTGACCCGTTACTTTGGAGGAACACTTCTTGGAACCGGAGGGCTTGTAAGAGCTTATTCTTCTTCTACACAGGCGGGAATCCGTGCATCTGTAATTATAACCAGAATCCGGGGGCTTAAACTGAATATTAAGACAGATTATAATGGTCTTGGAAAAGTGCAGTATATTTTGGGACAACGTGGAATCAAGCTGATTGACAGTATTTATACGGAAAATGTAGAATTAAGTGTTTTATTGCCTTTGGGAGAGGTAAAGACTGTGGAAGCAGAGATTACAGAAGGAACTAATGGAAGAGTAAAAATGGAAGAAGGCGATGAGTGCTGGTTCGCACAGATTGATGGGGAGCCGCAGATAGTGGCGTAAGAGCAAAGCTTCTGCGACGCTGCCTCTCGGCCATGGCAGTCGCCATACAGAAAAAAGCAACAAGCAAGAGCCTCGATGCCGCGACGCTGCCTCTCGGCCATGGCAGTCGCCATACATAAAAATAACAAGAACGACCGAAGAATGTAAACACTCTCCGGTCGTTCTTGTTATTTCCATGTCTTGCTTGTTGCTTTATGAGAATTCTGGTTCGATTAATCCGAAAGATCCATCTTTTCTCTTATATACTACGTTAACTTCTTCATTCTCAGCATTGAAGAATACAAAGAAGTTATGTCCAAGTAATTCCATCTGTACGCATGCGTCTTCTGGATACATTGGTTTGATTCCGAATCTTTTTGTGCGGACAATTTTTACTTCATCGTCTTCAATTGACTCTTCTGTCTCAAAAAGAGTCTTGCTGAAGTTGTTACCTTCCTGATTCTTTGCTACCAGTTTGTTTTTATATTTTCTGAGCTGACGCTCGATGACTTCTTCTACTAGGTCGATGGATACATACATATCGTCGCTTTCCTGCTCGGAACGAATGATGTTGCCTTTTACAGGGATTGTAACCTCAATCTTCTGATGTTCTTTCTGAACGCTGAGTGTTACATGAATCTCTGTGTCAGGTGTGAAGTAACGCTGTAATTTTCCTAATTTGCTCTCTACAGCATCTTTTAATCCTGGTGTTACGTCAATGTTCTTTCCAATAATAATGAATTTCATATTGTCCAACTCCTTTGCTACGTTTTTTCAGACGTTAATATCTGACAGTTGGTGGCCAGAACGGTAATCTATCTGATAGATATAGTATAGCACGTTTTGTTGTTAATGTATAGCACGTATTACTTCAATTCTTGAAATTTTTCCATCAGATTTTTTTGCGATGCGTAGACCGAAGCTTTTGAAGAAAACACAGGCTCCGATCTCGTTATTTATATTTTCTTTTTTTAACTGATCAAGCATCACCTCTTCCAGTGTATCGTTTCCTGAATACGGAAGGTCAATGGAAAGAAGCCTGGCAATATTTTTTGCTTTTGCAGATGCGTGGAAGATGTATTTGTCAGCATCATCAAAATTACAGAATAAGAATTTACGTGTGGCAAATAATACAGCGATTGCGCAGACACCGACAAGACTGCTCCAGATGGAAGAATGATCGATGATGATTTGTCTTGCAATTGCAAATAAGAGAACTTCGAAAACTGTCTGTGGGGAGTGAGAGTACATCATTTTAATAAGCTCGACACCGATGATCAGATTGAAGCAAGTTTCCAGAAGATCTTCGTAGTTAGGCCAGACATTTAAATCTGGAATTTTGTAAATCGCACCGGCTACACGCAGACACAATAAGATAATACCGGCGGTCAATATAAATGAAATAACAAATTCCAAAATATCAGACAGCCGTTTTAAAAATACAGATATAGATTCTTTCATATGTTTTTTGTCTCCTTGGGAATTAGTAATAAGTAAGTAGTAAAAATCTACAATATAGAGTATAAAGTATCGGAGTAGTCTTGCCAATATAGAATTTGGAAAGGATGTAGAAAATATGAAGAACACGGTCAAAAGATTCAAAAAACTGTCCGCAACAAAAATGTATACGGACAGCTTCAAGTCT
>OLNS01002251.1_pt1 | contig 12980 bp, 10 predicted proteins | sample 1673031 | NCBI WGS metagenome assembly OLNS01 (sample SAMEA3136748, study PRJEB25190) | human gut metagenome | biome: human gut; feature: human-associated habitat; material: faeces | place: Austria | collected 2013
GGAATGTTACTTGCTCAAATTATGGCAGCATTAACATCGCATACAATCTGGTATATAGCTATCTATAGAACCATCGGTGGGATTTTTGGCGGTATATTGACAGGATTTGCATTTGTGACATTATTATTTGCATTCTTTTATAAAAAAGGAATTAAGGTGGATGGGTTAAATGATGGAATAGATAATTTGCCTCCTGTTCCACAAAAGTCTAATAGGATTTCAAAAGTAGATGCGATTGTAGGAATTGTTTTTTCGGTTATCTTTACTCTTGTATTTCTTGTATGCCCACAGATTTTATGCATTGCATTTGTAAAAAATGGGGTAGGTGTGTATGAACCACTTTTTAATTTAGAATATATCAGACAAACATGGTATTTCATTCTTGCATTTGGAATTTTGGGTGTTACAAGGGACAGTGTGAGACTTATTGATGGCAGCTATACCAAAAGAGTGATGCTTGTTACCATTATTACCAATATTATTGATGGAGTATTAACAAGCATTTGGCTGTTAAATGATAGGATTATGAATAGTGGATTTTTTGATGGTATTGAGCAGTTACTTGGAACGGATGCAGAAGGTATTTCACATGTTTTTATACACTATAATAAGGTATTTCTCTCAATCATCATTTTGGCATTAACAATTAATTGCATTGAGACAGTCGTGAAAGCAGTAAAATACAGTCGACAATAAAATAATTTTAGATGAATCAATCTCCATTTACAAAAATGCTACAATGCATATGATTTTATTATTGCAACGTATTCCTTACATCACCTAACAGATGATGGGAAAATTCAATTTATTCAATTATTAAAAACATTATTAAAAGAGGGTGGTTGTATTCTGATCGGAGATGTGGCAAGATAAGATTTAGAAAAATGTCATAAGGAAAACAAGGATGGATGTGATAAAGAAGTAAATAAATGTTTTGTATTTAGGAGGTATGGACATGGGAGACGATGCTGAATTATATTGGGAAATGGAACATAATCCTTATTTTTGGGATGAAGTAGAAAGCTGTAGCAGAAATAATTCATTCACTGAAAATAAGAGTAAGAAAAAGAAGAAAACCATTCAAACGAAAAGTAATAGTACGAGAAAAAAGGTGAATGCAGCGTTATTTATTGATGGAGAAAATATTAGTTCAAAAAAGGCAGAACAAATTCAGAAAATTGCAAATAAACAAGGAGTATTAGGAATAGAAAAAGTGTATGGATTGCAAAAAGATGAGTGTACAAAATCTTGGTCTGATAGAAGTATCTTAACCATCCCTATTGGAATACGGATGAATTTCGCGAGGGGGCTGTCTGTTATGGCAGATGGCTTTACTCGGATTTGCAGCTCCGTTATGATACCTATAAAAAGAGTCTGATTGTGGTTACTCCGGAGAAACGGATAACCTTGCAGGTAGATATGCGGAAAGTGGATTATTTTGTCATAGAAGGACAGAAGTTTGTACCGCAGGGTGACTGTTTCGCTGCGTTGCTATATGATAGTCCGCAAATGTGCCTGACACAGTATATCGTATCCACAATGGAGTCTCAGGTGAAGAAAAACGATCTTTATTACAGCCGGTTCAAGAAAAAGAGCTATTTCAGTCTTCGCAGTGGCGGAACCGATTATGTGATAACTTCCCGTTCGGGTTTCTTGAAACTTTTTCCTACATACAAGAAGCAGTTGAAGGCTTATTGCCGGAAAGAGCGGCTGGACTTCAAGGAAGATGGCGGTGTCCGGGCAATGACCCGGTTAACGGAATATATTGATTCCTTAATTCATGGAAAATAATATGAAAGCACATAATCTTAAATATACAGTAGCCTTTTTCCTCCTATTGTCGCCTTTCGGCATGTTTGCACAGCAACAGATGGCTATGGACAGCATTTCCATATTCGAATTGATGGATGCAGTAGAAAAGGGCACGTCTTGCCGTATTTATACAACGATAACGGTTCCTTTTAAAGTGAAGCGGGCAGAGGTGAAGAACCCCACTGCCGAGTACTTGAGAGAGGCTTTGGCAGCTACTATCTATAAGGTGACGGTTTATGGTGACAGAATATTTGTCTTGCCGGAGGTTTTTCTGGCCACCTCGCTGCCACCGGTATTGATGGGGGAAAAGTTGGAGACGGATGAGGAACTATTGCCTTCATACATTCCTATTGTGAAGTCTTCTTCAGAAAATAAGGTCTATGAGATAGGAAACAAGTACAAGCCTGCCCCCGGAGATATGATAACTTTGACCGGAAGAGTTTCTGACTTTAAGACCGGCCAGAATCTGGATGGTATCAACATCATTCATCGAGAGCCGTGGGTAGCTACGACGACCAACCGTCAGGGGGAATTTACCATTGACCTGCCTGCAGGCTATAATATTCTTGAAATCAGTGGGATGAATATCAAAGTGACCCATCGGCAATTTATGCTTTATGGTGAAGGCATTGTCCATATCGAGTTGGAAGAGGAAGACCATATGCTGGATGAGGTGCTTATTGTTTCGGGGCGTATACAGAACGTGAAAAGTGTGCAGTTGGGAATGGAGAAGCTGCAGCCTGCCCTGCTGAAAAACATTCCTACGGCTATGGGTGAGGTGGATGTGCTGAAGATGATACAGACACTTCCCGGCATCAAGACAGTGGGAGAGGCATCCAGCGGATACAATGTGCGTGGGAGTGCCGCCGACCAAAACCTGCTTCTTTTCAATAACGGAACGATTTATAACCCCAATCATCTTTTCGGTTTTTTCACGGCTTTTAATTCGGACATGATAAAGGATGCGGAACTTTATAAGAGCAGTATCCCCAGCCAGTATGGCGGGCGTATCGCTTCCGTACTGAACATCACCAGCAAGGAGGCGAACAAGGAAAAGTTTACTGGTTCTGCAGGTATCGGGCTTGTGACCAGTAAGTTGAATCTCGAGATTCCCATCATTAAGGAAAAGACTTCCCTTCTGCTGAGTGGACGTACGACCTATTCGGACTGGATAATGAAGACCTTGCCCAACAAAAGTGGGTATCGTGACGGGAAAGCAGGTTTCTATGACTTGGGGGCTGTCTTCTCGCATACGGTGAACGAGCGCAACAAGCTGAATGTCTATGGCTATTATAGTCACGACCGTTTTGCCTTTAATGACAATGAGAAGTATGCCTACAACAATATGAATTTCTCGGCAAACTGGCGGACTGTCTTTGCAGATAAGCTGACCGGAAACTTCTCTTTCGGTTATGACCACTACGATTACCGAAATGATGAAACGGTGGAGGAAGCGTCTGCCGCACGGCTGTCTTTTGCCATTAACCAATGGTTTGGAAAAGCGGACTTTCTTTATCAAGCCGGCAATAGCCATGCAGTGAACTTTGGTTTGATGAGCCAGCTGTATAATGTGAATTCCGGGACCTACGAGCCGGTGGGGCCTAATTCGCTGGTAAGATATGATGAACTGCAAAAGGATAAAGCACTGGAAAGTGCCGTTTATATAGGGGATGAATGGGATATAACTTCCAGGCTCTCCATCAATGCGGGTATACGCTATTCCATGCTCAATGCTTTGGGACCGCGCACTTACTATACATATCAGGAAGGTATGCTGCCCTCCATGTCTTCGGTGGCGGATTCTATCACGGCGGGGAATGGAAAGGTCATCAAGACCTATCACGGACCGGAATTCAGAGTGTCGGCACGTTATGCCTTTACAGATGATTTTTCCGTAAAGGCCGGTTTCAATACGATGAGGCAGTATATCCATAAGGTATCGAATACTGCCGTTATGTCTCCTACGGATACCTGGAAGCTGAGCGACCCCAACATCAAGCCTCAACGTGGCTGGCAGGTGGCGGCAGGTGCCTACTATAATACGCCGGGGCAACTTCTGGAATTATCTGTAGAAGGATATTACAAAAAGCTGATTGATTATCTGGATTATCGCAGTTCCGCCCAAATCCTGATGAACCACCATCTGGAGACGGATGTCATCAATACGGAGGGATATGCCTACGGCGTAGAATTTCAGGTGAAGAAACAGGTAGGAAAACTGAACGGATGGATGAGCTATACTTATTCGCGCACTTTCTTGCGTCAGAATGATCCGCGCATAGCCCGTCCCATCAATGGTGGAGAATGGTATCCGACCGAGTATGACAAGCCGCATGACTTCAAGCTTGTAGGCAATTACAAGTTTACCCGTCGTTACAGCATGTCTTTCAATATGGATTACAGTACGGGCCGTCCCACCACAATTCCTGCCGGGCAATACTACGACCAGGGTCTGAAAAAGATGCAGGTTTACTATACCGACCGTAACAGTTATCGTGTTCCCGACTATTTCCGTATGGATTTGTCGTTCAATATTGAACCCAGCCATCACCTGACATTGTTGACCCACAGTTCCCTTTCTTTCGGTATCTATAACCTGACCGGAAGGAAGAATGTGTACTCTGTCTATTTTGTGTCCGAGGAGGGTAGGATTCAAGGATACAAGATGTCCATATTCGGTGCTCCCATTCCTTTTGTTACTTATAATATTAAATTTTGAAAGGGTATGAAGAATAAAATATATTGGGTGATATGTATATGTCCGTTATGGTTGTTCCTTAGTAATTGTGTGGATAAGTTCAATGCCCACTTGCCGGAAAGTAGTATCGGCCTTCTCATAGTTGAAGGTAGTATTATATCGGATAGTGCTGTCGTGTTTTCTTTGAGCCGTTCCTTTTCCTTGGATGTGGAAGGGGTTCCTCCTGATTTCAATAAGGTGGATGCTGAAGTTTGTGTAACCGGTGAGGATGGCTCCAGTTTTAGTGGTGTTGCGTTGGGTAATGGAAAGTACCGGGTTGCTGTCGGAACATTGCATAGGGATGTTCGCTATAGCTTGAAGATTGTCTATGAGGGAGATACTTATATTTCCGAACCTCAATATCCGATAGGGACGGAAAGCATAGACGATGTCACTTACGAACAGCAAGGGGAGTATGGTGATGTCAGCATCCGTTTCTCCATGCAAAGCAAAGATGCTGCATGTTATTTCTGGAATTATGAAGAAGATTGGGAGGTTAGAGCAGTATACAATCCTATGTGTGCTTATGATCCCGATACAGACAAGGTTGTTGATTATGATGCCAGACCATACTCACGCGGATGGTGTCACAGTGAATCGTCCGAGATAATAATAGGTAATATGGAAATAAACAAGGATAATCGTGTAAAGGATAAGTGTCTCTATTCCATTGAAGCAGATGATATTCGTTTTTCTTGTTGTTACAGTACTATAGTGAAACAACGTAAGATTTCGAAGGGTGAATATGAATATTATCAGGAGAAAATAAAGCTTAATGAGGAGATGGGTGGGTTGTTTGTTCCCCAGCCTTCGGAATTGCCGTCGAACATTAGATGTGAAAGTTCAGATAAACAGGCTATTGGATATGTTGGTGTCAGTTTGAATGTGGCGGAATATCGTATTTTCATTTCTACAGATGATATACAATATAGGCTTCCTGAGGGGTATTGTCAGGGAGCGAAAGGGCTGAAAGAAGAGTATACATTTTTAGATTTATACTTGATGGGGTATACCATTGCATATCCGGACCCGGACCCACGTACGGGATTCAAAGGTTATGCATGGGTTTCTGGAGGTTGTACAGACGTACGCTATTTAGGTGCCAGCTTGGAAAAGCCTTCCTTCTGGCCAGTTGAAATCAATCTGTTTTGATTATTAAAAGCGATGAATAATGCAAAATATATAGTAACATGGATATGCTTGTTGTGGCTCACTATTGGCAGTTGTGTGGATAAATTCAATGCGCACTTGCCGGAGAGTAGTACGAGGGTGCTTATAGTTGAAGGTAATATCATATCAGATAGTACAGTCGTTTTTTCCTTGAGCTGTTCCTTTCCTTTGAATGTAGAAGGAATTCCTCAAGATTATAACAAGATAGATGCAGAAGTCAGTGTAGTAGGAAGTGATGGTTCTTGCTTTAATGGCACTTCTTTGGGAGATGGAAAATACCAAGTTGTAATTGGCTCTTTGAATAAGGATGCCAGCTATAGTCTGAAGATTGTGTATGAAGGGGATATTTATACTTCGGAGCCTCAATATCCATTGGAGACAGAAACAATAGATGACGTCACCTACGAGCAACCGGAAAAATACGGTGACATCTCTATCCGCTTTTCTATGCGGAGTGAAGATGGCGGATGTTATTTCTGGAGTTACGAGGAAGATTGGGAAGTGAGGGCAGTATATAATCCCAAGTTCCGTTACGACCCTACCACTGATGAGGTGGTTGATCTTGATGCTACACCATATGCACGGGGATGGTGTCATAATAAGTCGGCTAAAATCATAGTAGGTAATACAGGAACAAATAAGGATGCTCAATTGAAGGATAAGTGGCTTTATTCTATAAAGGCGGATAATAACCGTGTCTTTCATCATTATAGCACTTTGGTGAAGCAGCGTAAGATTTCGAGGGGCGAATACGAATATTATCAGGAGAAAATAAAAATCAATGAAGAAATGGGCGGATTGTTTATTCCTCAGCCTTCGGAACTTCCTACGAATATTACTTGCAACAATTCAGACAAAAATGTAGTTGGTTATGTGGGAGTTAGTATGAATGTGGCAAAATATCGCATTTTCATTTCTGCCGATGATATATGTTATAGGTTTCCTGACGGTTATTGCCAAGAATTTAGAGGTTGGGCAGATTCGTACATGGATTTATATGTGATGGGATATGCTATTGCTTATCCATTGATGGTAGGTTATGCATGGGTTCCCGGAGGTTGTACAGACGTACGCTATTTAGGTGCCAGCCTGGAAAAGCCTTCCTTCTGGTCGGATGAAATGAATTAATATTGAAATGATATGAAGAGAGTGATATTTTGTATTATAGGTTGGGTTCTTGTATTGGGATTACATGCTCAAATTGTTGAGAATATGCGTATTTATACAGACAAGGACTGCTATGTGGCTGGAGAAGATTTGTGGATAAAAGTTTGTGTGACGGATTCCTTGTCTCGTGGAAGCGTATTAAGCAAAGTAGCTTATGTAGAGATAAGTGACACGAAGCTGGTATACGCACAAGGTAAAATCGACTTGCAGAATGGGAATGGATGGGGGCGTATCAGACTTCCGCAAGTCATGTATACCGGAGCTTACCAACTGACAGCATATACGCGTTATATGAGGAACTATCCTATGGCTTGTTTCCCAAAGAAGTATATAGCCTTGCTTAATACTGTTCAGACAACAGAGGAGGATAATGTGGAACTTTTTACGGATTCCATTACCGTTTCACAAGCTTCCGGCAATCAGCTTTCCGGAGCGGACTTATGGACAGATAAATCGGTCTATGGGAACCGGAGTAAAGTAGCCTTGACATTACCCAATCTGCCTGCTGATGTCAAGGAGCTTACTCTGTCCGTAGTACGAAAAGACTATGTGCTGAAGGGTTTTCCAATATCAGCCGACGGGCAGAAGAACTATACAAGTGTTCCGGAACGGTCATTTGCTGCAGAGTGTGAAGGGCATATTGTAACCGGCAGGCTGATGGGAGCGCCAGCTGACAATGTAAATGCACGTCTGGCATGTGTGGGCAAGGATATTCGTGTCTTTGACGGACAGCCTAAGGCTGACGCTATTTATGCTTTTTATACGACCGGAATAACGGATATGCAGGAGATTGTATTAACTGCATTACCGGAGGAGGAAAGTCCCTGCCGATTGGAGCTTATTTCTCCTTTTGTCGGGGTGTTGGCGGAAAAACTTCCTAAAGTCTGTGTGTCATTTCGGAAAGAAGACTTGATAGAGCGTGGTTTCAGCGCGCAATTACATTCTCTTTTGCCGGTAGATTCTTCGTATAGCAAGAGTATATTGCAACAACTTTATGATTTTGTTCCCGCTTCCACTTATAATCTGGATGAGTATGTTCGTTTCAGGACTGTGAGGGATGTTTTTGTGGAATTTGTCAAGGGAATACGTATCAGTCAGCTGGAAGGTAAAGATGTCATCCGGATACTGCAACCGGATATAAGGAGATTCAGTAATATGAAAACACTGGTGTTGTTAGACGGGATTCCGTTTGATGACCATGAAACCATTCTGAACTATGATGCCCGTTTGATACACTATATACATCGTTATACTGGCAAATATACTTTTGGCGGGGAGTTGTATGATGGAATTGTTTCGTTTATAACCCATCGGGGAACATTGCCTGATATACGTTTGGATAAGAATTCACAGATGTTTTCTTATGAATTTCCACAAAAGAGAATCGCATTTGTTGCTCCATCATACAATTCAGAGAAACAAGCCGGTTCCCGCTTACCGGATTTTCGACATACACTTTATTGGAATCCGGAGATAACTCCCGCTATGAGTACACTCAACTTTTATACTTCGGATATGAACGGAATATATATAATTACCCTACAAGGAATTTCGGTTGACGGTAGGGAGATAAGGATGCAAAGCGAGTTTGTAGTTGGTGCTAACCATTAGTATAGATGGATAAAAAAGAAAAAGGGGCAGGGAACTTTTCAGCTCCCTGCCCTTCATTCATTGTATTTAAAGGTGTTTTTTTACATGGTTACGAGGGACTGCTTTGCAAGCAGCTTTTGTAGTTTACCGTTCAGTGTTTGACACATTGTTCCATTACCCATTGCCTGATAGCGTTTGATTTGGTACTGTAACATAAAAATTTCATTTGCATTCTTTTTCATAATTCTCATCTTTTTGTGCTCTCCGCGTTTCGGAAAGCGGGTTTTTACATCTTTTCTTTTATCTTATAACGCTGCAAAGATACGAAATGTTTGCGAGAAATGTGTTTTATAACATAAAAAATAGCCATTCATCCTTTATTTCCTTTAGAAATACTAGATTTTGCAATCTATATATGACAAATCTGTTACGCAAGTTTCGCAAACTCTTCCTTGTTTTATACCTTTGTAAAAAGGAATATTTTAGTATGGAGAATATTGTCAGAACAATAAGAGCTTATTATCCGGTTTCAGATGAAGCATTGGCGGCATTGACACATGGTTTTGAAAAGCAAGTGTTTCCTGCCAAAACACTTATTATCCGTGCAGGACAATTTGATAGGCAAGTCCACTTCATAGAGAAGGGAATGACACGCTCGTACACCTTGCACGATGGAAAAGAAATAACGACATGGTTCTCTATGGAAGGTGATGTAGCTTGTGGCTCGTGGGATTTATATAGGAACAAAGCAGGCTTTGAATACGTGGAAACATTGGAAGAAACACTGGTCTATTCTATTTCCATTGAAACGCTTAATGAGTTGTATAAGTCAGATATAGATATTGCAAATTGGATGAGGGTGTTACAACAGGAAAATTTTCTTCGCTTACAAGATATTCATATATCTCGCCTCAACTTGTCTGCGTATGAGCGTTATGAAAAATTAATGAGTGAGTGTCCGGCCCTTTTTCATAGAGTGACTTTGGGACATATCGCTTCTTTCCTTGGCATTACACAACAATCATTGAGTCGTATCAGGGCAAAGGGGTATTTTTTAACATAGGATAAATTCCTATACATTAGAGTTTTGTATTTTTGTCCGCAAAAACAGAATACGTATGAAAACAGAATATGAAAAGTGCATGGCTGGCGAACCTTTTATAGGAAGCAGGGATCCGAAAATAGTGGAGATGATTTTGCGTACAAAACGTCTCCTGGCACAATTCAATGCCACAGATTATGCCGATAGCAAGCGCAGGAGAGAGTTGTTGTGTGAGATGTTGGGACATGTAGGCAAGAATGTGCATGTGGATATTGACTTCCATTGTGAATGTGGCAAGCATATTTTTATGGGCGACAAGGTAATTGTCAACATGAATTGTACCTTTGTGGACAACAATCGTATTGACATAGGTAGCAACGTCTTAATAGCCTCTAATGTACAGATATATACGGCAACCCATTCTACCAAAGTAGATGAACGTATGGTGCAGGACTGTCCGGAAGGACAAGAAATCTGCCGTACGTATGCCTTACCTGTACGAATAGAGGATGGAGTATGGATTGGTGGAGGGGTTGTCATTTTGCCTGGTGTCACCATCGGGAGGAACAGTGTTATCGGGGCGGGGAGTGTGGTTACCCGTTCTATTCCTGCGAATTGTGTGGCAGTGGGAAATCCTTGTCGTGTGATAAAACAGATTGATAATATAGTATCTGTATGAGCATGTGTTGAGTAAATGTATTATCTTTGCATATATTACCATGTAAACAAGAGAGACTATATACTTATGGGGAAATTGGCGGAACTTTGGCGGAGTCCTTATCCTACGTTTTATCAACGCTGGAAGGCAGTAGTGATACCTTCGGCCATTATTTTTCTGATATTATATATACTTCAGCCGTTCGGTATTTCCCGGATAAAGGGAAGTGTGTTTGGGGTAGTTGCCGGTTCTGCATTGATTGCGGCAGGTGCTTCGGGAGTTTTCACCTATTTGCTTCCGGCATTATTTCCTGCTTATTACAAGGAGCAGAACTGGACATTGGGTAAGCATGTGTTGAATTTGCTGCTGATGTTGTTGCTGATAGCAGTGGGGATTTGGGCCTATCAATCATGGTTGATGGGAATGTGGTTGGACAAGCGGTTGTTCTTTCTGGCTTTGTCTTGGGTAATGGTGCTGGCACCTTTTCCTACCATATTTTTTCTGATGTGGAACCGCAATTTGCAACTGACCCGCAATCTGAAAGAAGCTATGGAGATGAACGGTCATCTTTCAAGGAGAATATCCCCGGAAGTTGGGATAGCGAGCTTGGAAGACAAGGTGTTTTCCTCGGAAGAAGCGTTGGTGTTTGCCGGTGGCACCAAAGAAATGCTGGAAGTAAAGGCCGGAGATTTCCTTTATGCAGAGGCAAAGGGGAATTACGTAAAAGTAGGTTACCGTTCAGATTCGGATAAAGAAAAGAAAATTACATGGAGATTGTTGCGTGCCACCATGAAGCAGGCAGAGGAAGCTGTCTCTGCTTGCCCTTTTATTATCCGTTGCCATAGGGCCTTTCTTGTAAACATCCGGATGGTGGTGAAAGTAGATGGAAACTCTCAGGGATATAAGCTGAATCTGGAGGGTTGCGAAGAAGAGGTTCCGGTTTCACGCGCATACGCCAAAGAGGTGAAAGCATTGATTGAAAACCGGACAAAGAGTTAGTCACTCGTCACAGAAATACGTTGTTCGTCACAAAGAGTTTGTTGGTTGTCACATATCCGGGCTGTCTGTCCCGGATATTTTTTTGTCTTATACCCTTCCTTTATGTTTGCGGCAGGAAACACAACGAATGTAAAGATATGAAACGGGAAACAGTCTTTGGGATATTGGGCGTATTACTTTATACACAGCCTTCCGTAGCGCAGAAATCAGTGACCGATACAGTACGTCTGAATTTTAATATAGACAGTGTCGCTTTGGAAGAAGTAGTGGTAAAAGGAGCCAGAACTCCTGCTGCCAACAGCCGTTGGAGCGATATGCATCCGGTGGAACTGGTTACGGTGGGCGGTGCGAACGGTGATTTATACAAGGCATTGCAGACTTTGCCCGGTACGCAAGTGCAGGGTGAAACCGGTGAATTGCTGGTACGTGGTGGAGGCAGTTACGAGACGCAGACTTTTATTGATGGAATGCATGTACTGAATCCCTATACTTCGAACGGAATAAATACCCCTGCTCGCAGCCGTTACTCTACATTTATGTTCAGTGGGGTAAACCTTGCTTCGGGAGGCGCTTCACAAGAATATGGAGAAGCGCTTTCGGCAGTCTTGCCATTGGAAACAAAAGATTACAGCAAGGTCGATAAAGTCGGAGTGAACGCTTCCGTTGTCGGTGTTGGTGGAGGGGGCACAAAGACTTTTGACAGAGGCTCCTTGTCTGTTGACTTGAATTATCAGAACCTGGGTTTGTATGACAAGGTTTATTCGGGCAGGAGGGATTTCGAGGAGCCTTACCGGATGTTTTCCGGAGCTGTCCAGTTCCGTTATACTCCTGATGAAAGAGTGGTATGGAAGGTTTACGCACAATACGACCGGACGGACTTTTCCACTTACGAAGGGGATAACCGCAGATTGTTCGGGCTGGGTGAAGACAATATCTATGTAAATGCAACCTTTCGCAGGCATACTTCCGGAGAGTGGAGTTGGTTTGCAGGGGCGGCCTATTCTTACTATAACCGGAGAATCGGAGGAGCAGTTGTTTCGGGTGATAACTGGCTGGAACGTCAGCAAGAGACGCATCTGAAGGCTAAAGTTTCCAAACGGTTGTCATCGGTATTCCGCCTGGATATGGGGATAGAGAGCTATATCCGCAATTACAGGAATCATTATCTGTTGTGCGGGACGGATGACAGCAATCGCATGTCGCCTACCATTGGTGCGGGTTTCTTTTCGATGGCTTATTATCCGATGGAACAATTGAAGATGGAGTTTTCTTTTCGCACGGAATACACTTCTCCGAACCGTAAGATGAATTTCTCTCCCCGGCTGGCGGCGAACTATTATTGGGGAAACATGATGTTGTCGGGGATTGTAGGGCGATACACACAGTTGCCCGAGAACAACTGTCTGGTGCGTCGGCCGCAGTTGATGTCGGAAGTATGTATGCAGTACAATTTGGGCGTTCAGTACGACTATGAAGGGCGTTTCTGTAAAGCTGAACTTTATTATAAGGATTATGACCGTCTGGCATTGGAGGAAACGGATGCCGATACGAAAGCTGTATTCTTGACCTCCAACGGTTATGGACACAGCAAAGGCATAGACTTGTTCTTCCGTGATAGAGCGTCCTTCAAGAATCTGGAATACCAGTTATCCTATACCTATAATATAGCCAAACGTAAATATCGGGAGTATCCGGAACTGACTACTCCTCAGTATGCCACACGGCATAATGCAGCCTGGGTGGTGAAGTATTCCTTGCCTCGCCTGCGTTCCATTGTCAGCGTGACCGACCGTTTCAGTAGCGGA
>OLNS01002252.1_pt1 | contig 12976 bp, 9 predicted proteins | sample 1673031 | NCBI WGS metagenome assembly OLNS01 (sample SAMEA3136748, study PRJEB25190) | human gut metagenome | biome: human gut; feature: human-associated habitat; material: faeces | place: Austria | collected 2013
GCTTAAATAGTGATCCATGGCCTGTCTTCTGGTCATTTTTAATTTCAGGAAAATATGATAATCGGAACAGCTGACCAGAATGCCAGTCTCCTTCATTCCGATCTCTTTTACCAGCTTAAAGTCCTCCTTGCTGGCACGGATCCAGCTGGTAACTTCGGGGAACTTGTATCCCCTCTCCATACATTTATAAACAGCGTCTCTGTCCTTCTTGCTGTACAGGAAAAATTCACTGGCACGGATCATTCCGTTGGGGCCACCCAGTTCATGCAGATAGTCATAGATCTTTACGATCTGCTCTGTGGTATAAGGTGCTCTGGACTGCTGTCCGTCTCTGAAGGTAGTATCTGTGATCCAGATATCCTTTGGCATGTTATGAGGCACGATACGATCATTAAAAGGTATTTTGGGGATTTCGGAATAAGGGAACATGTTACGGAACACGTTCGGCTTCTCCACATCATCCAGTATGTACATATGCTCTTCAATCTCCAAAAGGTTGTTCTTCGGATTCATGGAGACCGGACGATTCTGAAATGCATCACTTTCTCTCATTGGTATACCTCTCTTCCCTGACATTCGATATCTGCAAGATTTTATAATTTTTACTCTGCGCAGTAAAAATACATTTTGCAGTTCTCGTATCATTGTATACAATCATACCATTTGTGTCAATATCTTTAGTATTAATTTTATTGACTTATTTTAATCACATTTTTTATTTTTCCCAGTGATTTTATCCTTTTACTTGTTTTCTAATAATCTCCGTACATTAAGCATGCCGAAGCCCTGCTTGTTCCACGGCTCTCCCAGATCGGTAGCTGTAAGGGACAGCAGACGAACAAATTCTTCATTGGTAATTCCCGGATATTTTTCCATAGCAAGGGCTGCCGCCCCGGATACAATGGGTGTTGCCATGGATGTGCCGCTTTTTGCTACATAGGGTCTGTAGATTCTGCCGTTCCGGTTCTGCCAGAAAGCATTACAGGACAGAATCCTTGTCCCCGGAGCCACAATATCCGGTTTACGGGTCACATCATATCTTCTGCCCCTGCCGGAGTACGTCTCACACCTTCCGGGATCATTTTTACAATATCTTCCGTCATGACAACCCACCGTCAGAACCTTTCTGCTACTGGCCATCTCCGAAATACTACCGTCCTCCGGACCGGTATTACCTGCAGCGCAGACCACGAGAATATTATGATCCCACAACAATTCCAGAGATTTTCGCAACATCTGCTCCTTGTAACGTTCCTTCAGGTCTCCGATCCCCACAGAGATATTCAGAACACGGATTCCATACCTGTTTTTCACCCGCAGTACCCATTCCAGAGCTTCCTGCATGGAATCACAGGAGCCCTCCCCCTGTCTGTCCAGCACTTTTCCCACCACAAGCTTTGCCTCCGGTGCCATTCCGCGAAATCTTCCTCCGGACAGTTCTCCGCTTCCGCATACAATCCCGCAGACATGTGTCCCGTGTCCATTATCGTCATACGGAAAGGAACGGCCTTCTACAAAGTCGGAAAAAGCAAGCAGCCGTCCTACCAGATCCGGATGATAAGCAATTCCGGTATCCAGCACAGCAACAGTCACAGATTTCACACGTCCTGCCCCACTATGCAATTGTTCCGGCACCTGTACCTGTTCCCTTACCCGCTGCATCTTGTTCCTTCCCCGTAAAATAAGACAAAACCGGCATAAGACTTATTCTATCTTATGCCGGTTTCTTATCCTGGTGTCGGTAAAATCTGACCCTTATTCATTTATAATTTCGATTCCCTCCGGGAATGCGCTGTCACCGATATTGGTGACACTTGCAGGCAAATGCACCTTTTTCAGTTCGGTATGACTGCGGAATGCTTCATCAGCGATCACGCGAACACCATCCGGTATGGTCACTTCGGGAAGGTCCCCCTTGTAAGCCACCAGAATGTCCCCGCTGATCAGGTAATCATCCATGCTGTTTTCTTCAAAATCATCCATCCATCCGGTATGCGTAAATGCCTTGGCTTCCACCCGGGTCACCGTATCTGGCAATATCACACTATTCAGATCATCACAGTGATAAAATGCTGCATAATCAATAGTGGTCACACCTTCCGGGAACGTCACACTTTCTGCCGAACTTCTGGAAAAAGCAAAGCGTCCGATTTCCGTGGTTCCTTCTGGTATACTCACTGCTTTGATCGACTGGTCACGATAATATTTCCACTCCGGAATCGTACCGTCTTCTGCCTCCGCAGTGATATCCTGCGTTTCTCCTCCGGTCTCCTGTCCTGCTACCGGTTCCGTATAGCCCTGTTGCACAGTTTCTTCTTCAGGCAGCATCATAACCATCGCATGATTTCCTACGACAAAGGTACTGCCGATCACATTTCCGGGCACCGGTGTCGGTGCAGGGGTCGGCGTTTCAGTGGGGGCAGGCTCTGTTGTTGCCTGTGAATCTGAAGTTCCGTCTGCCGCCGGTGTCGCCGTCGGCGCTGCCGTTACCAGAGGACTCTGACTTTTCTGCTCTGCCAGCTTCTGTGCAAACTTTTCAGCCACGCTGCCTTCGTCCGCATGAATCGTTACGTTATCACAATTTAAGAATGCATCGTCTGCGATGCTTGTCACCGTGTCCGGAATATAAATATCCGTAAGGTTCGTACATCCGGCAAATGCCTGTGCATCAATACTCTGTACATTCTCAGGGATCGTGATCTGTTTCAGTCCGGTGCATCCTGAAAAAGCATATTCATCCACTGAGGTAAGACCTTTGCCAAGTACAACCTCTTCCAGATGATTACAGCCCCAGAACACATAGGCATCCAGTCGTTTCACAGATTTGGGAACCACAACAAACTGTACCTTCTGATTGTTCTCAAAGGCACTCTCACCCACGACTTCCACTGTATCGGGAATCGTGACACGTTCATCGCTTCCTCTGTATTTTGTCAGTGTACTGCCTTCAATCTGAAAATCGGAGGCAGACGCTGCCGCATCTGCCTCCGACACAGGAAGATGTGTCAGGATCAATGCGGTAGCTATCAATGCCAATGCAACTACCCACTTTTTATGATTCATAAACCTTCCCATCCTTTATTTTCACTAGGCTCTTGCCTTGCGCAGAGTCTTCTTATCCTTCTTCATGAAGAATACCATGGACAGACATGCAAGACCCAGAGACAGGAACCACTTCGGATGAATGGCATCTCCGGTCTTAGGAGTGCTGTCTGTGATTGTTCCGGCTGTCAGGTTGTTCGTATCCACATAGATCACATACGGTGAAAAATGCTCCGCCGTAAAGGTAATGCAGGATACTCCGGAAATCGTGGAGAACTTCGGTGTCAGCTTGTCTAACTTACTGTTCACCACTCCTGCTACCTTGTTGTTACCTGCATAGGTGATCAGAGAATCCGGAATCGGCAGGGTAATGCTGATGGACAATCCTGTGGTATCCGTGATCTTGTTATTGCCGGTGGAATCATAGAGACTGATATCCATCGGGAAATACTTGATGGCACTGATATCGTTGCCATACTCTGCCATCAACGCCTTTACTACTTCCTCTGAAGCAGATGCGCTCTCAGTGATCTTGATCACAAAGTTATCGGAAGATCCGTTTACCGTTGCAGATACCACACCGGTATTGGACAGACCGTTCTTGTCAATAACAACAGTGGTTCTGCCGCCGGAAACATTACCTGTGGTAGTACTGTTCGGCCTTCTGTTGGAATTGGAATTCGTAGAATTACCACTTCCGGTAGAAGTACTGGTATTAGAACCGTTTGACTTTGTATAGTTTGCCGTAACCGTTACATTTCCCGCAGGCATGGTGATTACCGTTGCCGATAATACCTTACTTGCTATAGTGGTATTGGATGGATCGATCGTCCAGTTGCTGAACTGCATGCCCTTGGCCGGATCATTTGCAATGATGATCGGCTGGGAACCGGCAGCATAACTTCCGGAACCGGAACCGTTCTTAACTGTCAATGTGTACAGTTTTGTTGTGGTGTTAGTCCCGGGAGCCGGTGTTGCTGTCGTTCCCGGTGCCGGTGTTGCTGTGGCGTTCGGATCGTCCTGGCTTCCGGTAATAGCATACTGGGCATAAGTATCCGTATCCTTGGTGATTCCGGTAATGGCAGGTCTCCATCCTGTAAAGGTATAACCGCTTCTGGTAGGGCTCTGTGGTGCAATGGCATCTTCGCCGGACGCTACCTTCTGCACGTACAGCACCGTATCATCGTAATCAATGAAACGTACCGTGAATTTGGAGTCTTCGGAATCATTCTTCTCATACTGGGCATAAATCGTGGTATTCGCCTGAATGTTGGTAACCGCAGGCCTCCATCCGATAAAGGTATATCCTTCTCTCTTAGGATCAATAGGAGGTTCTGCATCCTTTCCGGGAGCTACCAGCATAGTCTTCAGTACGCTGTCATCCCAGTCAAGGAAAGTTACCGTATATTTGGAAGCATCCGGATCATCTGCTTCGTACTGGGCAGTTACCTGCAGATCGGCCTGTACCCCATGATAATCCGGAACCCATCCGGTAAGGGTATATCCCTCTCTGCCTTTAACTTCAGGGGGAACTGCATCTCCCCCTGCTGCTACCGTCTGTGTATCCAGAAGCGTAGAATCCCAATCCCAGAAAGTTACGGTATAGAACAGTTCCAGCGGCTTTGAGGTCGTCATAATACCGTTCTTTGTTGCATAGATATATGCATTACTGCCATCTACGCAGTAGAACTGCAGTGCACTCTTATCGGTGGTTCCACCGAAGGCATCATTATCCAGATAGCTGACACTTTCCGGCACTTCCATGTAGGCAATACTACTGTTCGTAAAGGAATCCTTACTAATGGACTTACAGGTATCCGGCAGATAAACTGCGAACAGCTTCGGAGTATCCATAAAAGCACCTTCCGGAATATCTGTCACAAAGGAGGTACGCAGATCCACGGAACTTACCTTGGTGCCCGCAAATGCTTCCTCAGCAATTCCGGTGACTCCCTCTACTTCCGTAGGAGCTACCACTCCGCTGGCTCTTCCTTCCAGAAATTCAATGATATCTTTCTTCTTTCCGTTTTCCAGACTGTAGATAATAGAATTATCACAGGTGAAATAAGGACTTCCCTGGAAATCCACCGTTGTCAGTTTCTCACAGCCGGTGAAAGGACGTTTTCCCATTGTTGTTGTGGTGGCAGGTACTGCCACACCGGTCAGATTTGTACATCCCTTAAAAGCATAATCATCAATCTTCGTAGTTCTGTCTTTCAGATAGACACCACTCAGATTCGTACAATCCTTGAAAGTCTCCTTGCCAATCTCCAACAGTCCGTAAGCGGTCAATGTCTTGGTCGTATTGGACGGCAGAGCTTCCGAAGGTTCTGTGGCAGTAAACAGATTTTCTTTAATGGTTTCAATACCGTAAGGTAATTCGATCTGCAGTGCCGCATTGATGATCTCACGTTCATAATCCGTCATAGGTTCTGAATTCGTACCAAGATATTTATCTACCGCAGTCTTAGCCGCCTCCTGGTATTCCAGTGTCATATAAGCATAATTGCCTGTGGTATATTTCGAACCGGACTGAATTTCTTTAAACGTAGGATAATCTGCCAATTCATTTTTGTCCGTATCCGGGTTATACTTTACTTCCAGATTCTTCGGCCAGCCACTGTAATAGGTAATATAGGTTCTTTCCTGGTTTCCTCTGTTAATATAGCTGTTCGGATCCATTGCATAATTGAACGGTGCCGAATCATCCGAGATAGGGCCTGTAAAATACAATTGCTGTACATCAGTTGCGTCCTTGTTACCGCAATCTGCCTTATGATATTCCACCTCCTGGGTCTTGAATGCATCTGTACCGATACTGGTAATATTGACAGGCTCCTTGAAAATGACATCTTTCAAATTATGGCAGCCTTTAAACGCACTGTCTTCAATCGTAGTAATAGAGGAGGGAATCGTAATTCTCCTCAGATAACAGTTATTACGGAAAATACCGGAGCCGATCACTGTGATCTGGTAAGGTCCGACGGTATCCGGCATGGTAACAGTTTCCAGACCGCTGTCAAATTCACAGTATACTAGCTGATTAGAGGAATTCACTCTGTAAACAGCCTTTTTGCCACTTGTTTCCTGAACTGTCAGTTCATACAGATTCTGCTTGGTTCCGTCGGAATTCAGATAACTGAATGCCATATAATTATTCGTCGCACAGGTATGGAACTGGGAGCTGTCAACACTTTCCAGATAAAACTCTGCCGGTACATCCGCTTTGAAGGAATCAAAGGTATATGAAGTATCTACTGCTCCCCCCGTGATCTTCAAAGACGGGTTTGCTGCAGTTACATATTTCAGATTCTCGCATCCCCGGAACTCGGATACATCAATAGATCCGGATACCGGGCCGTTGGCATTGCTGAAAGTTCTGGGGAATGTCACAGATCTTAAATTTGCACATCCTTTAAATACATTTTTCCCAAAATTGTTTAATGCTGTTGCATTATTTGTGGAAGCCATTTCCTCTTCCACAGAGAAACCGTTATTTTCTTCTGCGTTGGACATATTAATGCCTATCATGGAATAACAGTCTTCAAATACATTATTGCCAATTGTTGTTACATTAATAGGAACCGTAAATTTTTCCATGGACTGGCAGTTGGCAAATGCGTAATCCGAAATCGTTGTCAGATTGCTGATCCTATCCAGATTTACACTGGTCATAGTAAGGCAGTTGGCAAACGCATAATCACCAATAATATTCAGACCATTTCCCAAAGAAATGCTGCTCATACCGGTACAGCCATAAAATGCATATACACCCACTCCTTTTACGCTCTTTCCGATGGTCAGTGTGTGAATATTACCATTTCCGGCAAAAATCCCCTTATCACTACTGGTGATCGGTCCTGCAATTTTCCAGGTACCTGCATCTTTTCCGGTTCCTTCCTGCAGATACTGGTTGCCGATATACCATACCTCTGCACCTTTGATACGCTGTTTATTGGAATCTGTCGTTTTCTCATAAACAGGTACAAGATCACCACCGGATACAGTATCCGACTTGTGATAATACAGTTCTTCAGATGATAAATTCTCCCACTGGGCACGGTCTTCATAACGGCAGGGCTGATACGATGTGCTGATCACAATCTCTGCCCCGGTTACCGGATCAGTTGTCGTCTGATTCACTGCATAGAACAGGAAATCATTTTCCTTACCTACAGCGACATAACCGCCGTTGGTTCCATCACTGTAAGAATATTTCTTATACGCATCCAGTCCATCGGGAATTACCAGGTTGTTACCTTCCAGATAGCCACCGTTGTATCCCAGGATCACGGCACCCTTATCACTGCCGCCGTCCGTTACATAGGCAAACTGATACTTACCGTCACCGGTGGTATAGATTTCTTCCTTACTGTCCAGATAAGGAATCTTCATCTGTTGCAGATAAGATTCCGTAACCTCCTTTTCTGTTCCATCTGCTGCACGCAGTCCTTCCGTAGGGATTGCCGCTACTATAATTGCCGAGATCAGAAACAATGTCCCCAGGGTCTTCCTTACTGTCTTTTTTAATCTTCTGTTAGTCTTCTTTTTACCCTTAGTCATCCTTTACTCCTTTGTCGTCACCTTTTTGGCAACCACTACAAATCTGCCGTTTTTCTCCTGATAATCACAGGTAGACAACGTTAAAAGCTGGTCACCGAACGAAGCTGTGACTCCCGTGTCATATAATGACATTTCTGCCATATCATTCATATAAGAGTCAAATTCCTGCTCGCTCTGGGCGTCTATAAACTGATAATATTTAAATACGATTTCATCTTCACTATAGACCCGGGATCTGAATACGTACATGATCTCATACTGGCCTTTTTCATAAATGGTATCAAACTGTATGCAAGGATGTTTCTCATAATAGCTCTGGTCGCTGTATAGGGATAAGCTTCCGAACATCTGCCCGCTCTTCATATGATGTCCATACAAAATGAAGTTTGTGCTGGGCTTGAGCACATCACAATCCTTGTCCATGAAAATGGATCCGTTTTTATCATACTCCTGATTCAGATTGTGATCAAGATAATATTCATTATCCGTTGTCTGCATTACAGGGTAATCTATATTAGTATCGTCAATTTTTACCCATCCGATTAGTCTTTTGTTCTTATTTAATAAATTTTTATATTCATCCAGTACCGGAGGGGGCGTACTCTGCGTTTCATCCGCGGTGTAATGGATCACAGGATCCTGATTCTGAGCGGTTGCCGGCTCTTTATCCTTCAATTCACTTAATTGCTTGTAATTATCGGCAGTACGGATGTTATACCAGTTATAAATTCCGAAATAGCCAAGGCATGCCACTGCGATCACACTGCAACAGACCACAAGAAGTTTCCTTCGTTTCTCCTGTTTTTTCAATTCTTCCTGAACGATTTTGTCAATCTCTGCCTCGTCAAACTGCGGTTCTGCTTTCTTCTTCACAGAAGTCTTCTTTTTTGTTGTCGGCCTCTTTTTGGGAACTTTTTTATCAGGACTTTCTTTTTTTACAGTTTCTTTTTTCTTTGATGCTTCTTTTTTATTTTTGGGAGTTTGGGCCTTCCCGATTGTTTTTGTATTTTCTTTCTGAAGAAAATGTCCTTTCGCCGGAGATGTTTCCGGTACTTTTCCTTCCTGTCTTTGAATGTCCTCCGACAGCTCTTCCATGTAATCCTGTCCCAGAATACTATGGAATCTACACCTGCCGCTACGGATCACTTCCAGCAGTTTCTTCTGATCTGCCAGGCTCATCTTCTTCGTCTGTACCCGAAGATTCTCGATCACCTGCTGATCCTTCAGGGCATTCTGATAATCCGCCTCCGTGCGGAACTTTCGCCCCTCTACCACATATATCTTCTGTGCCATCTATCTATCCTTAATTTAAAATCTGTCTTTTCACAATCTATGCATGTCTATATAGATATCTATATTTTACTATATCCGGAAATTATTGCAAGTCTTTTCCGGAAACATTGACAGGCTCCCCCGCATACAATAGAGCATAAATAAAATGTGGAGGCACTAAAAATGAGTGACTTAACTGCTACAAATTGCGGCTGCAATAATTCCTGCGGCAATAACAACTGTGGTAACGGTATCTTCGGCAACAGCTGCATCTGGATCATCCTGTTGCTGTTCTGCGGCGGTGGCTGCGGTAACAACAACGGCTGCGGGCTGCTGGGCAACAACAATGGCTGCGGCGGCAATGACTGCTGTGAATGGCTGATCTGGATCCTGCTTCTGTCCTGCTTCTGCGGCGGTGGCTGCGGTAACAACAACGGTTGCGGTTGCTAATCTCTGATACTGCTTTCCGGGATCTCCCGGAGCTTTGTAGGCACGATCACTCCGGGGTACGGACTTTTCTGTACCCCGAAGGATTGATCGGCATAAGCATGCTGCCGCTCTCATAAAATACTAGTAACTCTTTTGCAGGAAGGTATCGGTACATGGATGATAAGAGAATCGACAAGGCGGCTGCCTTTGACACATTATTCACTTCCAACCGCATTCAGATTCTGAAAATACTGGCTTATTATATGGATCCCCGGCTGCTGAAAGGACTTGCTGTTTACATAAAAATGTCGGAGTTGCAATACACGCTAACACTTTTTCGCAGGCATCCGGAGACTTCTCTGTGCATTGCTCCCTCTTCTGCAAACGAAGAAACTGCCACTGAACTGTGTAATGATCTCATGCCCTTGTGCGACGAGACTCAGAAATCAGCTCTTCGACAAATCACACAAATGATGGACAATATTCATAATTTCCAGGAAATGATGGAAATGGTGCAGACCATGCAGGAATTGTTTCCGGAGGGCTTCTCCGATCTCTCCGGCATGGATCCGTCTATGTTGTCCGGTCTTTTTTCCACTGCAAAATCAGACACAGGAGGTCAGAAAAATGGACTATTCCAAGACACCCCTCTGGATGCAGGATGATCTCGTGAAGGACATCCCCAGAGAAAAACTGGATTTTCTCTCGAAACTTTTTGCCCAGGGGCACGGTAAAAGTCAAAAAGAAATGATGGCACTTCTCATGCCCGCCATGCGTAAAGCGAAACAGGAACACCTGACTTTTACCCCGCAGGAAATGCAGGCCGCCATCACCGCTATCAAAAAATACAGTACGGAATCGGAGCTTCGTCAGATTGAAAATATTCTGGAGAAAAGCCGATCACAAAAAAATAACTCCCGGCAGGCTTAATGTCTGTCAAGAGTTATTTTATTCAACGTTCAGCCAACGCCATTCGCAAAGTCGCGTTATCACGCTTTTACGTCACTACGTGACTACCTTTGCTCATAAGACAGCGACTACTTAACTACGATGTTGACGATTCTTCCGGGAACATAGATCTCTTTTACGATGTTGCCGGTCAGCTTGTCTCCCAGAGCTTCTTTTGCCATGTTGATGACATTTTCCTTGGTCTCATCCTTGGAAACATTGATAGTCACACGCATCTTGCCGTTGACTTGAACACCGATCTCAACAACGCTCTCTACGGTCTTCTCTTCCTCGAATTCAGGCCATGCTGCCTGATACAGTCTGCCCTCGAATCCGGCAGTCTGCCACAATTCCTCAGTAATATGAGGAGCCACGGGGTTCAGCAGAGTAAGCAGTGTCTTGTATTCGCCTCTGGTAATAGAGTTCTTCTTGTAGAACTCATTGATCAGGGACATCATAGCCGCGATGGCGGTGTTGTACTTCAGGTTCTCGAAATCGCTGCTGACCTTCTTGATGGTCTGGTGCATCTTGGTCTCCAGATCTGCGCTGTAGCCTTCCTCGGATGTCAATATATCCTGTAACTTCCATACTCTCTCCAGGAATCTGCGGCAGCCCTTTACGCCTTCCTCACTCCAGGAAGCACTCAGATCAAAGGCACCGATGAACATCTCATAGGTACGCAGAGTATCTGCACCGTAATCCTGTACGATATCGTCCGGATTTACCACATTGCCACGGGACTTGGACATCTTCTCGCCGTTGGAGCCAAGGATCATACCGTGGCTGGTTCTCTTCTGGTAAGGTTCTGGAGTAGGTACTACGCCCTGATCATACAGGAACTTGTGCCAGAAACGGGAGTACAAAAGATGCAGTGTGGTATGTTCCATACCGCCGTTGTACCAGTCAACCGGCAGCCAGTACTTCAATGCTTCAGGACTTGCCAGTGCCTTGTCATTGTGAGGATCGGTATAACGCAGGTAATACCAGGAAGAACCTGCCCACTGAGGCATGGTATCGGTCTCTCTCTTTGCCGGACCGCCACAGCAGGGACAGGTGGTATTTACCCAGTCAGTCATGGCAGCCAAAGGAGATTCTCCGGTATCGGTAGGCATGTAGCTCTCTACATCGGGTAACTGCAGAGGAAGCTCGCTCTCATCAATGGGAACATATCCGCACTTATCGCAATGTACGATAGGGATCGGCTCACCCCAGTAACGCTGTCTGGAGAATACCCAGTCTCTTAATTTATAATTGGTCTTGCGGTTACCGATGCCCTTCTCTTCCAGATAGTTCATGATCTTCTCTTTGGCTTCTGCCACAGACAGGCCGTTCAGGAAATCGGAATTGACCAATGTACCATCAGCAACATCGGTATATACAGCTTCTTCTACGCTGACAGGGCTCCCTGCAACAACTTCAATGATAGGCATACCGAATTTCTTCGCGAACTCCCAGTCTCTCTCATCGTGGGCAGGAACTGCCATGATAGCGCCGGTACCGTAAGTCATCAGTACATAATCGGATACCCAAACAGGGATTTCCTTGCCATTCACGGGGTTGGTAGCGGTCAGACCCTGAATGCAGACACCGGTCTTATCCTTTGCCAGTTCGGTACGTTCAAAATCGGACTTCTTCGCAGCCATCTCGCGATATGCCACGATGTCATCCCAGTTCTTGATCTCATCTTTATATTTATCCAGAACAGGATGCTCCGGAGATACTACCATGTAGGTAACACCGAACAGCGTATCCGGTCTGGTGGTGTAAATGCGCAGCTTCTCATCCTTGCCTGTCAGGGTGAAATCAACCTCGGCACCCTGGGACTTACCGATCCAGTTCTTCTGGGAGACTTTGACACGCTCGATATAATCTACGGTATCCAGTCCCTGGATCAGCTTGTCAGCATATTCGGTGATCTTTAACATCCACTGGCTCTTGACCTTACGGATGACTTCGGAACCGCAACGTTCGCAGACGCCGTTCACTACTTCCTCATTTGCCAGACCTACCTTACAGGAGGTACACCAGTTGATAGGCATCTCCGTTTTGTAAGCCAGTCCTGCCTTGAACAGCTTTAAGAAGATCCACTGGGTCCAGTGATAATACTCGGGATCTGTGGTGTTGATCTCTCTGTCCCAGTCGAAAGAATAACCTAAGGAATGCAGCTGATTCTTGAATCTTGCCACGTTGTTCTTGGTTACGATCTTGGGATGGATATGATTCTTGATCGCGTAGTTCTCGGTAGGGAGACCGAATGCATCCCATCCCATGGGATACAGCACATTATAGCCCTGCATTCTGCGCTTACGTGCTACGATATCCAGTGCAGTATAAGGTCTCGGATGACCTACATGTAATCCCTGTCCTGAAGGATAAGGGAACTCTACCAGTGCGTAATATTTGGGCTTGGAGAAATCGTCGGAAGTCTTGAATGCTTTTTCATCATCCCAGACAGGATTTCCAGCTCACTGAATGCGCCAAGCTGTACGTTATAACAAAGTACTTCCCTGCGGTTTAAGGGCAGTACCGTTCCGTATTTTTGGGACCAGGAATAAGGAACATAACCACAGAAAAATTCATCTGCACCAGCCTCCGCGAACTTTATATATTCATCTATCGAGCCTAATCCTGCTACTATTTTCATACTCATTTCCTGTCTATTATAAAAGATTCACAACAAGACGGTCAATTCCAGATTTCATCAACTGCTCCGCCTGTTCCG
>OLNS01002255.1_pt1 | contig 12973 bp, 16 predicted proteins | sample 1673031 | NCBI WGS metagenome assembly OLNS01 (sample SAMEA3136748, study PRJEB25190) | human gut metagenome | biome: human gut; feature: human-associated habitat; material: faeces | place: Austria | collected 2013
AGATGCAGGGGAAGATATCGGGAAAGAAAAAACAGAAACTGCACCTGTGGAGAAAAAGAGATATCCAGAAGTGTTGTGAACATCAGGCACACAGGAAAGGGATGCGGGTATCCAGGATCTGTGCATGGAATACCAGCAGACTGGCTTATGATGGTTCCGGGGTGGTAACACGTGACTGGGAAAATCACAGCCTCTGTACTTTCCAGACAGGAAAACGATATAATTGTGACCTGTCAGCATCCTATAATATAGGGGCGAGATATTTTATAAGGGAACTTTTAAAACCCCTTCCGGCAACGGAAAGGTCTTTACTGGAGGCAAAAGTCCCTTCTGTAAAGCGTAGAACCTCATGTGTCTATGCAGATCTGAGGAAACTCCATTCAGAAATGGAATTTTTAAAAGCAGCATAGATACAGGCAGATATACAGCGGACTACCTGTAATGTGGGAACCAGCCATATCCGGCATGGGAAATACGCATAACTGCGCACCTAAGTTACAGGCGTATCCGCCGATATTCATTCTGACGCCTAAAGCGTCTGGAAGCACGTGACTTCAGTCATGTGAGGTTCACCGAAGTAGCACATTCTATTTTCTATGCTCCGCAGTATGTGGCAATCGAAAAAGGATATTTTAAAAATGAGGGGCTTGATATGACGCTTATAACTGGCTTTGGAGCAGATAAGACAATGACGGCTGTAATATCCGGTGAGGCAGATATCGGATTTATGGGAGCAGAAGCATCTATCTATGCCTATCAGGAAGGAGCTACCGATCCTGTTGTAAACTTTGCACAGCTTACCCAGCGGGCAGGAAATTTCCTTGTAGCAAGAGAAGAAATGCCGGATTTTAAATGGGAAGATCTGAAAGGCAAGAAAGTCCTTGGCGGCCGCAAAGGTGGTGTACATACATCAATGTAAATTATGAGACGATTGTGATTTTGTGTAATTGGGTAGACGGGTTGAATAGTGCATTTCTTAAATAAAATGTCTCTTTTGATTATGAGGATATTGATTTATAATAAATATATCTTTACATTAGGAGGAAACCATTTTATGGCAAAAATAATTGCATTATTTAATAACAAAGGTGGGGTTAGTAAAACCACTACTACTTTTCATTTGGGCTGGAAATTAGCCGAACTGGGATATAAAACATTGATGATAGATACTGATCCCCAATGTAACCTTACAGGATTATGTTTAAATGCCGATAAGGAAAATAAGCTAACACAGTTTTATGAAGCAAATAATTATAATATAAAATCAGCACTATCACCGGTTCTCAATAATGAAATGCGACCGCTTGAAGCGACAACTTGTTATGAATTTGAACACAACGAAAATCTATTTTTACTTCCTGGACATATAGAGTTTTCTGAATATGACGCAACATACAATATTGCTGAAAATATGACAGGATCTTTAGTTGTGTTGCAAAATGTTCCTGGTGCATTAAGACAATTAATCACTATGACTAGTGAAAAATATCATTTGGATTTTGTTTTACTTGACATGAGTCCAAGCATATCTGCCACAAATGCCAACATTTTGATGGGAAGTGATTTTTTTATTATTCCATGTGCCCCAGATTATTTTTGCTATATGGCCATAGAATCACTTATTAAAGTGTTTCCTAAATGGTGTTCTACTTATGATAATTTGCGAAAAGCAGAGGTTTTTAAAAACGCAATTTACAAGATGAATGATACTGTACCTAAATTTCTAGGTACTATACAACAGCGATACCGCCCGCGAAATGGCTCGCCGGTAAAAGCATTTTCAGAATGGATTGACGATATTAATAAAATTGTTGCAGAAAAATTAGTTCCTATATTGGATGAAAATGGAATGCTTATTCAAAAAAGAACTAATTACAATTTAATAAATATTGCAGATTTTAATAGTCTAATTGCTCAATCACAAATGAACAATACACCTGTTTTTGAGTTGACGCAAGAACAAGTTGAAAAGACGGGGAGTGTCTGGGAAAATATGAAACGTAATAGAGATGATTTTAGTGTTACCTTTGAAACATTAGCAAAAACAATTATCGCTTTGACAAATTAAACAAGTGTGGAGATACCATTGATGTATCTCCACTTATATTTTGCGAAATTTTGTTATCTCTTTCCAGTTAATCGGAAACCCCATATATTCAAAAAGATCATTCAACTTCAAATTTGAATTCCGCTTTTCATATCGGTCAAAAATATGCAATAATTGCTTTTTAAACAGTAAAAAATCAGTCTTTGGAAGTAGATAACGAAAAGTAATGACTACACTAAACAAGTCATTTTTTCCATATATATATTTTGAACCGTTTTTAGAAATGCCTAATTTTTTATGTAACAATGTATCTGGAATGTCAATATATGTATGATAGGAAAACAACCTTTCGTTATGAGCACATACATTTCGGTACAGCGTTAATACCTTTAAATATTTTATCATTTCATTTTTCTTGACATTTCCAAAATCCTGGCAAATTGCTCCCTGCATATTTTGAGGTAAGAATTCAAACATTTTTGATATCTGACCAAAAGTAAGGGTATTCATAATCACCCATAACGGAATATTATGATATTTGTTACGCTGGTAAACAAGATATTCGTGATCCTTGTTTTTGTTTGCCATCATATCTAGCATTTTGATTAATTTGGTAATTCCATTTTTATTTTTGGGAATATTGCCGTAATTATTGGAGTTGAGATATTCTTCTTGACGTTCTCCATGTTTTTTACAGAAGTGATAAGAAATGGACGAACGCATTTTTCTTTCCACGCGGCATAAATACTTAAAGAAAATCCCACGTAACTCTTCATCAAATTCATAAAGAGCAACTATATCTTCAAAACACGCTTCATTAATGTATTTGCGGGTATGAATATCAATAAAAGGATGTTTATATCCACCAATTAATGCATAATAACTGATATTCTGCAGGGATTCTACCGCAAAATCATCATCTGTAATAACTAGATTTTTTTCATTTTTCAGTTTTTCAACTTGTGCGGTATATGTAATAAACGGTTTGCTCATATGTACCTCGCTGCAAAATGTTCCAGATAAAGAAAAAGGAGAGGGGCCTCGGCACCCTCCCCCGATCGCAGGCTTCTCAAGTTTCTGCAATCTGATCACTAAAGATAATATAACTGATATAACTAAGAAAGTCAATCAGAAATCATCTTTGTTTTAAATTATATTCGGCAAGGACATTTTTATACATTGACCAAGGACCAAGGGGGACGGTGTTTGATGGCTCAAATACAGTCCCCTCTGGCTTTTCCCCAGGTATCATCATTCATCCTCAGAATCATCTTCAAGCTTTTTCAGTCTTTTTTTATAAATTTTAGAAGTAAGCGTTAATGCAAGGAAACATAAAATCTCTATAGAAAAAAACATAATAACTCCAGTTGCAATGGAACCGACGAGTTTGTGATAATTCCGATAAGAAATGATAAACCACAAAATCCCCATAACAACTGCGGCGATGCTACTGGCCATGATATTGTTCTTAAAATTTGGTTTCAGCTTTCTGTCCCAGATTCCGTTTCTTATGCATCCTACTGTAAGATATAAAGCAAGGCACATAAATACGATCCATTCTCCGGAAAGATCCTGTTTGCTGTCATTTCCTATGGCTATCTGGGTCAGTATTACAGCCAGCAATCCCCAGAAAGCCAGCCAGCATCCATTGTGCTCAATCTTCAGAAGTTTCAGTTCCTGTAATTCATCCAGATTACTTTTCGTTTTCTTCATCCTCGTCATCCTCCCAAAATAAATCATCCAGACTCTTATCCAAGATACGGCAGATTCTTCGGCATAGCTTGATTGTTGGATTGTATTCACCCTTTTCGATTGCATTCATAGTCTGCCGCGAAATACCGGCAGCCTCCGCCAATGCCTTCTGCGTCATATCCTTTTGTGCTCGTGCTACTTTGATAGCAATATTCTTTGGCAAGCTTGCTTCACCTCCCTGATGACTATAAGATATCATTTATTTGTATAAAAGTCAATTATATTTTACTTTTAGAAATATATAAATGAATTATCAAGAAAAAATGCACCATTTTTGAGTTGAGGGAATATCCTAACAGCAGAAGTCTCAAAAGGAGTATCTGCATGAAAAATAAAAAATGGATTTCACTAGCGGCAGCAGTTATTCTGGCGGTGACTGCGCTGCCGATGACAGCTTTTGCTGCAGAGAAGGATGGGGGAGAGGAAAAACTTACGAAAGTTACGTTGAATGAAGTCGCACACTCAATCTTCTATGCGCCACAGTATGTGGCAATCGAAGAGGGATATTTTTCGGAAGAAGGTCTGGATCTGACATTGATAACTGGATTCGGCGTTATACAGTTAGTACAACACTAATTGCATAACGAAACTGGGAGAGAAAGGACACCAGGTTAAAAACGTGAGGGTGTCGGCGAGCCTATCAAATGAATCGTCGGGGCTTCCTGTCTGCGTCTATCAGGCAGGAATAACCTCAGGGGTTGAAGAACGTGCAAGACCTCAATAAGCCTAAACAGATTTCTGCATGGTTAAAGCGAACACGTATGGGGGCAAATGATGAGCCAGACGTACATAGGGAACATCTGAACCATAGGACTGAGAGTTTTCTCAGATCCGGGAATCGGTAAGTACTGGAAACGGTACGCGGTGAGGATATGGCAGACCACCGTCAAAAACCAATATGGTAACTAAGACTACCATACTCATAGACTGCAGCACTACAAGGAACACGGATACCTCTGCAAGCAGCGGATTATGCGTACATAGCTGTATAGAGTTTCTTTTTTCATTTCGAAAAGGGAAACTCTGTTCAGATACAGAAAGCCGTTTCCTTTTCCCTTGCGGATTATCTCTCCCTGGTATGCTCCAGTCAATAAATAAATTTCTTTATATATAGATCATCTGCATAGGTAGACCATTCCTGCAAGAGTTGTTATCATTACGATCATTAATATATACGATATCCTCTCTGCATGTTTCATGAATCTGTTTATCTCTTCCATCTTTTTACGTATCTTTTCTCTATCATTATTCATAGTGTTTCTCCTCTTCTCTGTTATTCTACATAATCTTTAAATCCTTTTCAATATTTTTATATTCCCTATTGACATATAGTGCACTATATAGTATATTAAATCTATCAAATATAGTGCACTATATAAGTGAAGTGTACATTAGGAGGTAAATATTATGGCATGGTATTATGGAACATTTGCATGTGGACATGAAGGACGCGTAAATATCATTGGTCCTCACAAAGATCGCGAATGGAAGAAGGAAAGAGCATTCTCTAATTATTGTTATGAATGTCGTCAGAAAGAACGCGAAGAACGAATTCAGAAGGAAAACGAAGAATCTGCGAAGTTATCTAAAGAGTATGAGTTTCCAGAACTTACCGGGAGCGAAAAACAGGTTGCATGGGCAAATACGATCCGAATGAATCTGTTTAAAGATGCAGACAAGCTTTTAAAGGAATTGAAAGAATCAGGGAAAGAAAGATGTAGTTTCCGCAGCGTGGAAACAGGCGATGAAGTTGTCCTTTTTTCTGATGAAGCAATTGATATGGTCGACAAAGGCTTTATTGAACATACTGATGCAAAATTCTGGATTGAACATCGTTACAAACTCAATTACATTCTTACCGTTTTCTATGATGAATTGCAAAAGCGTAAAGATGAGGTTTCTATCCCGGATGAGGTAAAAGAGGAAATGGCAAAAGAAATTGAATCTCTTACATCTCGTCCAGAAGGTGGAACAAAGTCCGGTGTAGTAGAAATCAAGTTCACCAAAACATCCATTCAATTATATTATCCGAAGGACGATGATTTCAGAAGCCTTGTCAAAAAGTATCGCTATTCCTGGGATGGTGTATGGTGCAGAAAGATCACGGATCTTACCGGAAGTTTTTCTGATCGTGCTGGAGAAATTGGAAATGCTCTGCTGGCAAATGGCTTTACTGTTAAGTTTCCGGACATGGTTTCTAAAGAAAAAGCCGTTTCTGGAACCTTCGTTCCAGAATGTAATCGTTGGATTCTGAAGTATGCAGATGATGAATTCGGCATCTGGTGGTACTATCAGAGCGATACCATTTACGACGCATCCCGCGTACTTCCTGGTTCACATTGGAGAGACGGAAAAACGATAGTTTCTGTTGAATACTATAATGAGGTGCAGGAGTTTGCCGATACCCTCAATTTCCAATTCTCTAAAGCCGCTCTGGAAATGATTGAGGAATACAAGAAGGTTGAAGAATCTTACACGATCGACAAAGTTTCTATCCCGGATAGCGCTCCTGTTTCCGATCAGGAACTGTTGCATAAAACCCTTTCTCATTCTGGTGTAATCGAGGATCTTAAAGATGACATTGAATAATGAGTTACTGCCTCACCAGAAACAGGCGGTTGAAAAATTGATCAAGCTCCGCGTCGGTGCCTTGTTTATGGAACAAGGCACCGGAAAGACGATCACTGTAATCGAGATGGCGCGAATCCGTTATGAGGCTAATTGTATCAACTCTGTCGTATGGCTCTGTCCATGTTCTGCAAAACAGAATATCAAGCGCGAGATTTTGAAGCAGGCTCCACCAGAACTCGCAAAGATTTTCATTATCTGTGGAATTGAAACATTAAGCACAAGTGTTCGTGCTAATGCATTTCTTCTTAATTATGTGCAAACGCATAAAACATTCTTGGTGGTCGATGAAAGTCTTCTGGTCAAGAATCCTAAGGCTTACCGTACGAAGAACATAACAACCATTTCTAAATGTTGTCCATATCGCGTAATCTTGAATGGTACTCCCATCTCCAAGAACGAAACAGATCTGTTTGCGCAATTCTATATTCTCGACTGGAGGATACTTGGATACCGCACGTTCTGGAGTTTTGCCGCAAACCATTTGGAATATGATGATCATGGAAAATTATCCAGAGTGCTCAATGTAGATATGCTCACGAAGAAGATCAGCCCCTACTCCTTCCAGATCTGTAAAGAAGAATGCATCAAGTTGCCAAGGAAGCGGTACTGTACGGAATATTTTCATCTTACGCAGGAACAATTCTTTGAATATTCCGGAGCGGCTGCTACACTGCTTGATCAGGTTAATGAATTCCACCCTTCGACCATTTATCGTCTCTTCTCCGGGCTGCAGGCAGTCATATCTGGGAAGAAGCTTATCTTTAGTGATCACGGAAGGCACTTCGAAAGTGTTGAGTTGTTTTCAAATCCGATGCAAAATCCCCGGATTCGCACTCTTCTGGATGTTGTTCCAGATGACGAGAAAACAATCATCTTCTGCAGGTATGAATCTGAGATATCGCAGCTTTGCTCTCTCCTTCCGAATGCAGTCCGCTTTGATGGCGCAGTTCCTCTTAAGGAACGTGATCACAATCTACAGTTGTTCCGGGATGAGAAGATGTATCTGATTGCAAACAAGGCATGTGCTGGATACTCGCTAAATCTGCAGTTTTGTCATAACATCATCTATATGAGTAATGACTGGGAATTAGGGAAGCGTCTTCAATCTGAAGACCGTGTTCATCGTCTTGGTCAGGATCACGTGGTCAACATCACAGATATCTGTGCAGAAGGAACACTGGACGAAAGAATCATCGACTGCCTCTCCCGGAAAGAGAACCTTCTTAACAGAATCATTTCTGAGCTGGATAATTCAGCAAGTTGTAAAGATGTGTTGACTCGCGTTATTTACGGAACCCGTCATCAGCATGATGTATTTGACTGTTCCAAATTGGAGGATAACTTATGAAAATATATAATAATAAGAATGTGTATGAAGCAGCTATGGAACGGTTTGAGATTGTGTTAAACAGTTTCGACAACTATTATGTTTCTGTGTCAGGAGGAAAGGACAGTTCCATCATGCTGCAGCTCATGGCTAAGAAAGCCAGGGAGATAGGGAAACGCTTTTCTGTTCTTTACATCGACCTGGAAGCGCAGTACAAGTCAACAATCGACCATGTCAACGAACTGATCGACTGTACTGCAGATGTTGTCGAAGATTGGTACTGGGTTGCAATGCCGCTCTCCCTCCGTAATGCGGTTTCTGCAATCCAGCCGAAATGGATCTGCTGGGATAAGAAAGATAAAAAAAAATGGGTACGTGAGTATCCTACAAAGAGGAAGGATGTGGTTCTCTGCGCAGAAGATCACTATCCAGATGGATGGGACTGGTTCTTCCGTGGAATGGAATTCGAGGAATTCATCCTCTATTTTGCAAAATGGTTCAACCAGAAACACGGCGGGTGTACTGCCGCTGGTATCGGTATCCGATCGGATGAGAGTCTGAACCGATTCCGAACGATTATCAGCAACACCAAAGAGCGTTTTGACGGTCACGGATGGACAACCAGGGTGAAACTTGGAAGCAAAGCGCTGGATGTATGGAACTTCTATCCATTATACGACTGGCGTACCGAGGACGACTGGATTGCGGTTGCAAAATTCAATCTCCATTTCAACCGGATCTATGAATTAATGTACAAAAACGGTCTAAGTATCTATGAGCAGCGTCTATGCCAGCCTTACGGGGATGATCAGCGAAAAGGTCTTGATCAGTTCAAGGTGTTGGAGCCAGAGACCTGGGAAAAGGTTCTTAACCGAGTTGAGGGAGTTAACTTTGGAAACATCTATTGTCGAACTTCTCTTCTGGGTAATATCAAATCTGAGAAGCCGGATGGAATGACCTGGGAGCAATATGCAGTTTTTCTCCTGGAAAGTATCGGTATGTATGCTCCAGAGGTCCGTGATCACTATCATACGAAAATCTGTACATTTCTAAAATGGTATGAAAAGGAAGGAATCTCTGTCGAAGATATCCCGGATGAAGCAGATAAGAAGCTTGAATCTGCAAAGAAGGCAGCTTCCTGGAGACGTATCGCAAGGGCAATTGAAAAAAATGACTTCTGGATGAGCCGTTTAAGCTTCAGTGAGACTAAATCAGACGTAAAAAGGCTCTTTGAGCTTAAGAAAAAGTATCACAACATCATCTTCCCGGGTGATACAGACAGCAAGAAACTAAAACAGGTAGCCCTCAGGCTACAGAAGGAGGAATCTGATGAGAATCGATAGAAACAATCCTGATTTTTACAAGGTGATGGGGCCTGTATTTGGCTCCCGCCTGATTCAGAGACAGACAAATGACCGCTTTTACGATGATCCCGGTAAGGAATGGTTCATTGAACGGTCCGGCGATCATATTGATTATGTCATCTCCGTAAAAGATGGTATTATTAAGAACGTCTATCTTGAAAACGGAACAAAGGTGATTGAAGTTTTAAAGGCAATCTATCCGGGTATCATTTCCGGAATTGTGCCTGCCTGTTACGCTGGAGTGTATATGGATGCGGGATATCTCGTCTCTGAAAGTAGCACAAATTTTGTTTCTATAAAAGGAGGGTTCCATGGAGAAGATTGATGAACTGCTCTTTGCTCTCGTGTCCGAGTTGGACACAATCGAGAATCTTGATGAAAAAGTTGACGTTTTGAATTATATCAGAAGTGTGTTGCATGAGCACAGCCCCTTCCGTGAAGAACCATGCGACTGCGTGATCTGGAAGAAAACCAATGACGTACAGGCGAATGAATACAACCCAAACCATGTTGCTACGCCTGAGATGAAACTGTTGTATGAATCTATTAAGCTGGATGGCTATACGATGCCTATCGTTACCTACTCTCTTGGTAATGGCTCTTATGAGATTGTAGACGGTTTCCATCGTAACCGTGTCGGTCGTGAGCATTCTGACATTAACAAGAGGATTCATGGCTATCTTCCACTCACCACGATCGATAAGCCGGTCGATGAACGAATCGGTTCTACTATCCGTCACAACAGAGCAAGGGGAACGCACGGCATCCGTCCGATGTCTGATATCGTCCTTGAACTTTCTCAGATGGGTTGGGATGACGCGGAAATCTGCAAGAAACTTGGTATGGAACTTGATGAGGTGATCCGACTTAAGCAGATTACCGGATTAAAAGAGGCTTTTATGAATCATGATTTCTCCCGATCTTGGGAGGAATTTGAGAATAAATATTATAAAGATCAGGAGGAATAAATAATGTATAGTTACGAGGTTGGAAAGTGTTATCAGGAAGCAATCCGTCAGGAAGGTACTGTGTTTGATCTGGCTGATGATGGTGCTTATTTAAGTGTATTTTTTAACAAACCGACAGAGGACGAGGTTGAGCAGTTCAAAGCTGAGCATCCTTTCGAGATTCGACATATAGTGTTGCAGAATATCGCAATGTTTCTGGTACATATCGGTGATCTTAACTGGATGGACGCTCCTTACAGTCCACATTTGAGTAGAAATTTATCTAAGGTTGTTATTCCATCTGGTAATGATGGCCTGTCTCTTGTTGTTTCCTTATTCGACTGCAGTACTGGGGAATTGAAGAGTCTTAGATATCTGTCATTGAGCAATAAATACACAGGAAAACTCTTTGGAGACGTGATGGAGCTTAAAATGAAGCCTTTTTCTAAAGAAGAATTTGGCTTATCTCTGAGAGAAATCTATATGAAGTATTCCACAAAAGATCTTTATAAACTCTCGTCCCCGGGATATAAGATATTTTAAGGAGGTTTTCATGGAAAACGAAGAAAAAAGCAGTGTACAAAGATATCTTGATAAATTATATCAGGTGCGTTTCTGGGTGAAACCTGATGTTAAGGATCGATGGGAGGAAGCTGCTAAAAAAGCCGGCTATCCATCCATGCGCAAATTTTACATGGATGCCATCGAAGAAAAAATAGAAAAACTAAATAAATAATCACAAAGCCTCTGGGGATTTAACTCTCCAAAGGCTTTTCTATCATTTAAACGCATTCGCCGATATTGTTACTGATCAATGATGTATTAATCTTCATTTGCGTCTCCTCCATATTATCTGTTTCCAGAATTGCGTTTAAAATCCGTATGATTTCCTGTCCATAATTCTTTCCGGCAGTCCAGCCTTGGTGCGTTGGATTCTCTTTGAATCAGCTCATAAATGTTATCATTTTAGGCAAGTTATTACGCGAGATAGATTTCAAAACTTATGAACTCACAGACATAGATGTTAATCCACTAAATACACAGTCCGAATTTGTATTGGGCAGGCAAATGCAAGTCAGCACGCTATACTTCTGAGAAATATCATTGACTATGCCACACATTGTGTGGTATAATTTCATTATGAAGGAGGTAACAATTATGGATATTATAGAAATGAGAAATTACATAGGAGTCTCTAGAGCGGAGTTCTCCAGGCGATACGGAATACCTCTTCGTACGCTTGAATCATGGGAAGCAGGGGTTCGAACTCCACCGGAATATGTTTTAAAATTATTGGAGGAATCCGTCAGAAGGACAGACATTGCAGAAGTGTCATTCGTATATGACACACTTCTGCAAGAAGGCAAAATCTATCAATGGTCTAAAGATTTAGATGACCAATGCGGAGCCGATCAAGCAGTGTATAAAACTGTGCTGAATATAGTTGATAGATTCCGGGAAAGATATCCCAACTGTGAATGGGAGGATGAAGATGTTGATTATATTGACGCAATAGAAGGTTTTGCTACGAACCTCTTAATAGCAACGTTGGGAAAAGGAGAGGCGAATGAGTAGAGGAAGCGGCACAGGATATATTCCAGATAAAAGTAATTTAAAGTCAAGGAGGAAAACATCGTGAAAGATTACGTAGAAAAAATCACGAAAAGGCTCAAAACCATCGAGGAAGATTTCGAGGTAACTAAAGATTACCTCGATACTTACGGCAGAATTGATGAAATCACCACAGCTAATCACGTATTATGGGGCTGTCAGATAATTGACACTGAAACATACGAGGAAATCGCTAACAAAGCAAGTAGATTACGTCAGTGCATCGAAACCGAAGACTTTTGCGACGGTGACGATGAACTTGGATGGTAAGGGGTGGCTCATAAAAAAATACGAAGAACAGATAAAATCAGAATAAAATAAGCCCCTGAGAGATAATCCCGGGGGCTTTTATCGTGCTTCACTTAAATCGCAATCAGGTCTTTCCATGTTTCAAATCCGCAGATTCCGTCCACTTCCAGAACTTCTTTTCTGGATTCCTGATAAGCTTTCAGCGCGTAAATCGTGTTCGCATCTGCTGTCCATGTAAGTTTCAAGGCTTTGCCATTTTTGCCTTTAAAGCCTCTGGCTCTTAAGATTTCCTGCAAGAGGAGCACAGACGTGTTTTTATCTCCTGCTTTTACTGTTTCTGGATTAAACATATATTTCCCCCCTGTCTGTGTAGCATTAGATGTTGTAGTAGTTTCCGTTTTGCTGGTAGTCGTACCAGTCAGTCTGGAAAAATCAATACCCTTGCCGGTAAATCTCAGGCGATGAGTCCAGCCATGACTGTACAGATACCATGGCTGAGTTCTGATTTCATTACCAGAATCATCAATAGTATTTGTAGTTCCTTCGGATGACCTTGCATGTACAATATTATCTCTATCAATCGCCATAGCAACGTGATGAGTTACATTTAATTCAAGATCACCTTTCTGCATCTGTGCATGTGCTGTCTGATTTCTTGCTACAACTTCAAAACCACAATTGCACATATTGAGCATATTTCCTGTATAGCTACAATGTTCTTTCAGGTATCTCGCCTGTTGAGTCAGCCCGTTCTTCATGAATGCGTAGTAATATGCTGTACACGCCAAACTCGAACAGTCAAACGATTTAGGATCATTAATCTCATACAGACTTCTAATCCTCTGGCTGTAACCATGAGCATTATCATTGGCAATATTTACCGCAAATTCAACTGCATCATTTATTACTGCCTGAATAATCTGTGATTTTGTTTTCTTCACTGTATCTTCCCCCTTATTCTCATTTTTTACAGTAGCAGTATAATCTTTATAAAATATATTTCTATCTACAGTTCCGCTGATGCCTGGTATCTTCGCTTTGCTGG
>OLNS01002276.1_pt1 | contig 12856 bp, 10 predicted proteins | sample 1673031 | NCBI WGS metagenome assembly OLNS01 (sample SAMEA3136748, study PRJEB25190) | human gut metagenome | biome: human gut; feature: human-associated habitat; material: faeces | place: Austria | collected 2013
GTGGGACAGCTTCAAACACTTCATCTTTTCCCCGCACACGCGGGGGTGATCCCTGAAGAAAGCGCAGGAAACCGCGCAGGAAAAGCTTTTCCCCGCACACGCGGGGGTGATCCCTCTACGCACAGGGCACCAACACCGACAACGAGCTTTTCCCCGCACACGCGGGGGTGATCCCATGAAGAAAATTTTCGCATCTATCATGCTGCTCTTTTCCCCGCACACGCGGGGGTGATCCCCAGATGCGGTAATCCTCTTCGGTGATCTCGCCCTTTTCCCCGCACACGCGGGGGTGATCCCGGGATGGTTGCAACGTTGCCCTTTTCGCCGATCTTTTCCCCGCACACGCGGGGGTGATCCCGAGGCACTGCTTGTATGCCTTTGCCAGCTTATCTTTTCCCCGCACACGCGGGGGTGATCCCGGGGTTTTTGCCGCATCTTCCTGGATCTGGCTCTTTTCCCCGCACACGCGGGGGTGATCCTTCGTGTCCCGGAGCAATCTGGAAAAAGACCTGCTTTTCCCCGCACACGCGGGGGTGATCCCCACTACTGTGGCCCATTTCGGTAACGTGGGGGCTTTTCCCCGCACACGCGGGGGTGATCCTACAATTACGGCGGCTTGTACAAGCACGACGAACTTTTCCCCGCACACGCGGGGGTGATCCTTCTCTGGCTACAAATATATCTGCACCATATGTACTTTTCCCCGCACACGCGGGGGTGATCCTTTCTGCTTTTCCCTCTTTCATCCAGTCTTGACCTTTTCCCCGCACACGCGGGGGTGATCCTTTCGTACACATTGACGTGCGCGAAAGCAAATACTTTTCCCCGCACACGCGGGGGTGATCCCGTGGCAAAGTGCTATGCATGGGTCGGTGAGAGCTTTTCCCCGCATACGCGGGGGTGATCCTGGAATCAGTCCAAAAGAAAGGAGGTGAATCCCCTTTTCCCCGCATACGCGGGGGTGATCCTACATGGCAGACCATAATGAAGGTATTGAGCACCTTTTCCCCGCATACGCGGGGGTGATCCCTATAACACTGTGCCAACGCTCAGCCAGGAATGCTTTTCCCCGCATACGCGGGGGTGATCCTACGAAGTAGATATATCTACCGGCAAAAACGTGCTTTTCCCCGCATACGCGGGGGTGATCCCTGACTGTCGGTATGCCGGTTTGCCTCGGTCACCTTTTCCCCGCATACGCGGGGGTGATCCCAGGCCAATGAACTGCTGCTTCATTTTACGTCCCTTTTCCCCGCACACGCGGGGGTGATCCCGAGTCAAAAACCTACACCTTTGAAAAGACTGTACTTTTCCCCGCATACGCGGGGGTGATCCCCGCAAAGCGACTTTGTGGCGGCTGCCAGCTCTCTTTTCCCCGCATACGCGGGGGTGACCTCAAGGGCAAGCGGCGCATGGTGTTCCTGCCGGGGAGACTGGTGACGGACCGGAAAGCCGCGGCGGATGAAAAATCAGGTTGTACAAATTCGACGGAAAAAGTTTATGCAAGACTCCATATTGTAATATATGAAATTCTGTATTATCATAAATCTGCAAGCGATCTGTCTCTTGTGAGGAGGGGCGGAACGCCCAAAATACGCTTCTTTCCTGTGGAATTTCCCACGGTCCACCTGATGCGGATTGAAAGATAGGTCGAGAAGGGAAGAGCAACCATGATGAACACAAGTCTGCTCCAGAAGTCTGGTCTGGCAACGCTGCAGGTCGCGCAGATCCTGGCAGGGCTGGAACCGGGAGACCGGATCCCCACGGTGACGGAACTGAGCGAACAATGCGAGATGGCACGGGGAAATATCCAGATCGCGCTGAACAACCTGAAACAGAATCATGTGATCCGTCTGGAATCCCATGGGCAGAACGGCACCATTGCAACAGAGATCGACTATGTGGCAATGGCGCAGTATTGCAGCAATACGGGTCTGACCTGCGTGATGCCTATGCCGTATGGCCTGCGCTATGAAGGCCTGGCCAGCGGACTGTATGAGGAACTGAACCAGAAAGGGGTCACGGGTGCGATCGCATTTATGCGCGGTTCCGGCTACCGGCTGAACTGTGTGGAAGAAGGGCGCTTTCATCTGTGCGTCATGAGCCAGCTTGCATTTGAACACTATGCGCAGGAGGGCAAGGACATCCAGCTGATCGCGGCCTTTGGCCCACAGAGCTATGTGGAACAGCATCGGGTCTTTGTCCGCCCGGACTTCAAGGGCGACTGGCAGAACTGCAAGGTGGGCGTGGATGCCTCCTCGGTGGACCAGGAGATGCTGACCCGGTTCTGTTTTGCCGATAAGCCGGTGCAATATGTGCCCATCATCTATAGTCAACTGGTGCCGTTTCTGCACAGCGGCGTCATTGATGCCGGCGTCTGGAGCGCCGATATGCTGCCGGAGGGGCTGAGCTATTATCCGATGCCCCGGCTGGATGAGCAGGAAAAAGATACCGTGGCCGTGCTTGCCTGCCGGAAAAGTGATAACATCACCGCGCAGCTGGTGCGCAAGATCCTGTCGGTGGAGCGTGTGGACCACATCCAGCAGCAGGTGATGCGCAAGCAGATCATTCCGCGCTACTAAGCAAAGGTGCTGTCAAACAGAAGTCACATCTGCATGGAGGACATGCGGATGTTTCTTTCGGGATGAAAATACAAAATATTGTATAAAACATTTTCTCCCGAAAACCGATACAGGATGTCTGATTTTTTTGCAGAAAGAAAAGGAGATCTCGCATGAAAAAGATCACTCGGCGCAACTTCCTGATCGCATCCGGCAAAACCGTTGGCACACTGGCAGCTGCCTCTGCCTTTATGGGGTGTGCCAGCCCGGAGCAGGCGGAGAACTGCTTCCCCCGGTCTGCAATGCCCGTCCGGACCGATGACCGCCTGACGGCCATCGACGACATTGTGGAAAACTACATGGGACAGGGATATTTCCCCGGCGCAACGATCGTGGTGGCACGCGGCGGCAAGATCGTGTATGAAAAGGCATACGGCTACGCAATGCTCAACGACATGGGCGTGCGGCTGGACGATCCCCGCCCCATGCAGATGGATACCATGTTCGACATGGCATCCTGCACCAAGATCATGGCCACGACACAGTCCATCATGAAGCTGTACAGCGAGGGCAAGATCGACCTGAATGCCACGGTAGCAAGCTACATTCCGGAGTTTGCCAAGAACGGGAAGGAAAACGTCACCGTGCATCAGCTGCTGACCCACACCTCCGGTCTGCCGCAGTGGAAGGCGATGTTCCTCTACATCGAGAAGGACAAGGCCAAGGTGCTGGATTACATCTGCAACTGTGAGCTGATGTTCGCCCCCGGCGAGGAAAAGTACAGCGACCTGGGCTTTCAGATGCTGGGCTTCCTGGTGGAGCGGATCACCGGGCGCTCGATGGACGAATACGTCAAGAACGAGATCTACAAGCCTCTGGGGCTGAAGCGCACCACCTATCTGCCGCTGGCCAACGGCTTTACCACCGAGGATGTGGCAGCCACCTCCTTCGGCAACCCGTATGAGTATGCCATGGTGGACGAGATCGACTACCCGGGCTTTGGCTACGACTGTACCGCCGATCTGGACGCGTTCCGCACCTTCACCGGCTGGCGCAACTACACCCTGCAGGGCGAGTGCAACGACGGCAATGCATGGATGGCAAACGGCGGCGTGGCCGGTCACGCGGGCCTGTACTCCGACGCGGAAGATCTGGCCGTGCTGTGCCAGGCCATGCTGAACGGCGGCATCTACAAGGGCGTCCGCCTTTACAAGAAGGAAGTCATCGACGAGTTCACCAGCGAGCAGAACGGCAAGCCGTCCCGCGGGCTGGGCTTTGAGCGGGGCTCCTCGTTCATGGGCCGCGGCGACCGCCACTACGACGCCTTTGGCCACGCAGGTTTTACCGGCACCCATGTGGTCATGAACAAGACCAACAAGACCGCCGTCATTTTCCTGACCAACAAGCAGAACGTCGGCTTCAAGCCGGACTCCACCTCGTACTACAGCCCCTATAGCTGCTGCGGCGAGATCTGTGAGCTGGTCTGGAACATTTTTGGAACCGAAGCTCCGGCTGAGACGCTGGCCGACAAGATCGGCACCTGGCTGTAAGCAAAACAAAAAATCATTGGGAGATGTCAGAGATGGATTTTGAACCGAGATTAACGATCCTGCACCAGGCAGGGATGCTGTCCGAGGAGGATTGCCGGAAGGTACAGGATGTGATCCGCTTTTTTCAGGAGAAATACGGTCTGACATTGACCGAAGAAAACGCCTCCGCCATGATCACGCACCTGTGCGCTGCGCTGGGGCGCATCCACCGCGGAGAGCCGGTGGAGCCGCTGGACGAGGAGGTCTACGAAGAGACCAGCCAGGAGCCTACCTTCCCCAAGGCACTGGAAGCAACGCAGGCGCTGGTGCGGGAGATCCTGCCGGACCTGCCGGAGGACGAGCAGAAGTTCCTGACCATGCACATCGGGGTCGTGCTGGCACAATCGTGACAGCATTTGCATAAAACCCACATCAGAAAGGAGGGCTAGCTTATGAAAATCGTAGTAGGCGGCCAGATCGACAAGCAGAAGGTTTATGACACCATCAAGGGTGTTGTAGGCGACCGTGCCTCGGTGGAGATCAAGGATGACATTGCGGCGGCAATGGCGGTCAAGACCGGGCAGGCAGATTACTACTTCGGCGCCTGCAAGACGGGCGGCGGCGGTGCGCTGGCAATGGCCATTGCCCTGCTGGGCATGAACCAGTGCGCAACGGTGTCCATGCCGGGCAAAATGCTGAGCGAGGACGAGATCCTGGCACAGGTCAAGGCCGGCAAGAAGGCATACGGCTTTACGGATCAGCACATCGAAAAGGTCGTGCCGATCATTCTCAAGGGTCTGGGCTTCTGATCCGGATCGTCAAATAAGGAGGATTACATATGGAAACCATTCTGCGCTACGTTATCATCGCGGCAGTTGGTGCGTTGGCATCAATCCTGGCAAACCAGAGCATCGCCGTGTTCAACGACGGCCTGCGCCCGGTCCTGCCGGAGTATCTGGAAAAGCGCATGGACCGCAAGGCTCTGGCAGCCACCAGCTTTGCCATCGGCTTTGGCCTGGTCATCGGCTACGGCCTGCCCACGTCCATTGCCGCAAGCATCATCCTGATCCACTGCATCCTGCTCACCACCGACATCATCGGCACCTGGTGCCCGGACACCAAAAAGGGCATGATCGTTTCCGGCGTCATCGGCGCTGTGTACGGCGTGGCCCTGCTGTTCGGCCTGCAGGTGATCATCGACCTGTTCAACCTGCTGCCGGTCAACTTCCTGGGCAGCCTGGGCCAGGTCTCTGCCGGTATCACGCTGGCCTTCGCCATCTTCCCGGCTGTGACGGTTGCCCTGCAGTTCGGCGCTGCCAAGGGCATCATCACCGCCGTTGTGACCCTGCTGGTCCGTCAGATCGTTGAGACCTACGGCAAGATCGCACTGGACGCCGAGCACACGATCAGCCTGAACAAGGACGGTATGGCCCTGCTGGCCGGTATGATCATCATGCTGGTGTTCGCTGCCATGGATAAGGAAGGCAACGACCAGAACTCCAACGAAATGCTGACCCAGATCTTTGCCGACAAGGTCGCACGCATCCGCAAGTATATGCCGGTTCTGGCCCTCATGGGCGGCCTGATCGCAGCAGGCACCAGCATGAGCATCATGGCCGGTGACCCCATCAGCCTGGGCCTGCTGGCCGAGGGTGACCGCGTCAACGCAGGTCTGACCGCTCTGGCCCGTGCCATCGGCTTTATCCCGCTGGTTGCCACCACCGCCATCACCACCGGCGTCTACGCTCCGGCCGGCATGACCTTCGTCTTTGTGATCGGTCTGCTGATCCCCAACCCCTTTATCGCCCTGATCGCCGGTGCAGCCTGCATCTGCGTGGAGATCCTGCTGCTGAACGTCATCGCAAAGGGTCTGGACAAGTTCCCCGGCATCAAGCGCTGCGGCGACAACATCCGTACCGCTATGAGCTACGTCATCGACATCGCCCTGCTGATCGGCGGCATCCTGGCTGCTCAGGCAATCATGCCCACGACGGGTCTGTTCATCATCGTGGCATTCTGGTGCATCAACAAGTGCAGCAAGAAGCCTCTGGTCTCCATGGCGGTCGGTCCTCTGGGCGCGATCCTGGTCGGCCTGATCGCAAACGTGCTGTTCCTGCTGTCTCTGTACACCCCTGCCGCCTGATCCCCGGATAAAATGAGCGCCTCCCGGCCTGCGCCGGGAGGCGGCTCTGGTTAAGAAACAATACAGGAGGCGAATCCTTTTGAAACTGCCTGAAAAGATTCTGTATGCGCACGAGCATACGACGATCGACCTGTCCGGTCCGAAGAAGAACATCGACTGCAGGCTGAATGATTTTGACGCGACCGCGGCAGAATACCGGCGGCTGGCGGAACACGGTGTGGTCGGCATCATCGACCAGACCAACCGCGGGATGGGCCGGAACGTGGCCTATGTGCAGAAAATGGCTGCACAGGCGGGGGTGGAGATCACCCACGCGACGGGCTACTACAAGGAGCCCTTTCTCCCGCCGGAGTGCTATACGCTGACCGAACAGCAGCTGTGTGACATCATGGTGAAGGAACTGACCGAGGGCATTGAAGGCACCGGTGTCCGGGCGACCGTCATCGGCGAGATCGGCACCTCGAAGGACATCACCGAGACGGAGGCCAAGGTGTTCCGTGCGGCATCCCGCGCCCATGCAGAAACGGGGGCACCCATCTGCACCCACACAACGCTGGGCACGCGCGGCCTGGAGCAGCTGGAGATCTTCAAGAGCTTTGGCGTTGACCTGAGCCGGGTGGTGCTGAGCCACATCGACCTGTCGGCCGATCTGGATTACATGAAGCGCCTGCTGGATCAGGGGGTCAACATTGCGTTCGACACCATCGGCAAGTGCAACTACCAGCCCGATGTCTCCCGTGCAGACTGGCTCAGCCGCCTTTGTGCGGAAGGGTACGACACGCAGATCGTCATGAGCATGGACATCACCCGCCGCAGCAACTTTGCAGACCGGGGCGGTGTGGGCTACAGCTACCTGCTGGACACCTTTGCTCCGCTGGCAAGCGAGGCAGGCGTGCCGGACCGCGCATGGGAGAACCTGCTGTACCGCAATGCACTGCGCATCTACAAAGGACAGAAATAACAAGGATTCGAGGAATTGACAATGAAAACCTATCCCCTGCATTCTATCTCGCTGGAACAGGCAAAACAGCTCCAGTTCAAGGTCATTGACGCAGTGACCCGCAATTTTCAGGGAGAGGAGGTCCTCTCGCTGGGCGACCTCGGCGTGGTGAAAGGGCTGAACAAGCCCCGCTGCACGGTAAAGGTGGAAAAGGTCTTTGCCGACACCTTTGATGCCCCGGCGGCGCTGCTTGTGCGCGGCTCCGGCACGGGCGCGATCCGCTGGGCTCTGACCGCCTGCCTGAAACCGGGGGATGCCATTCTGGTGCACACCTCGCCCATCTATACGACGACGCAGGTGACCATCGACGCCATGGGGCTGAAACCCATCCGCGCGGACTTCAACGATCTGGAACAGCTCAAGGCCGTCTGTGCGCAGCACAAGGACGAGATCCGCGGCGCCCTGGTGCAGCTGACCCGGCAGAAGCCGGAGGACCGCTACGACTACAAGGCCGTGATCGCAGCCATCAAGGCTGCGCTGCCGGGCATCCCGGTGGTAACCGATGACAACTACGCCGCCCTGAAAGTGGACGCCATCGGCTGCCAGGCGGGGGCCGACCTGTCCACCTTCTCCTGCTTCAAGATCCTTGGTCCGGAGGGCGTCGGTGCAGTGATCGGCAGCAAGGAGCTGATCGACCGCATCTACAAGATGCAGTATTCCGGCGGCAGTCAGGTGCAGGGACACGAAGCCATGGAGGCCCTGCGCGGCCTGATCTATGCGCCGGTGGCGCTCGCCATCCAGAGCGAGGTCAACGAGGAGCTGGTCCGCCGCCTGAACGCCGGCGAGGTCCCCCATGTGCGGCAGGCGTTCCTGGCAAACGCGCAGAGCAAGGTGCTTCTGGTGGAGTTTGATCAGGAGATCGCCGAAAAAATTCTGGACGCTGCCCCGAAGTTCGGCGCAGCGCCGCATCCGGTGGGCAGCGAGAGCAAATACGAGTTTGCCCCCATGATCTACCGTGTCAGTGGAACGTTCCGTGCGCAGGACCCGACCATTGAACACCGGATGATCCGCATCAACCCCATGCGCAGCGGCCCGGACACCATCATCCGCATCCTGCGCAGCTGCATGGAGCAGGTCGAGGAAAACTGAACCGCTGAAAAAACGAGAGGAAAAGGAGAGATGCCCTGTGTTTTTAAAGACCGTAATGGAGCGCAACCAGCCGTTGGTGCGTCTGGGCATTGAATGGCAGCAGAATGGCGTGATCCTGCCGGACACCTATCTGCTGGATTACGACACGATCCTGGAAAATGCCCGCAGCATCAAACAGGCAGGCGACGCAAACGGCGTGCAGAACTTTTTCATGCTCAAGCAGATCGGACGCAACCCCCTGATCGCCCGTGCGCTGACCGACATGGGATATGTGGGCGCTGTGTGCGTGGACTTCCGCGAGGCGCTGACGATGGTGGAAAATCAGATCCCCCTCGGCAACGTAGGGCATCTGGTCCAGATCCCCCGGGCGGCCCTGAAAAAGATTCTCCGCGCAAAGCCGGTGATCGTAACGGTGTACACGCTGGAAAAAGCCCGCGAGATCAGCGCAGTCTGCACCGAGCTGGGCCTGCACCAGAAGCTGATGCTCCGTGTTCTGGGAGAAGGCGACATGCTGTATTCCGGGCAGTACGGCGGCTTTGAATTGCAGGAACTGGACAGCGCAGTGCGTGCGATCGAGGCGATGCCGAATGTGGAGGTGGGCGGCGTGTGCAGCTTCCCTTGCTTTTTGTACGACGAAGCGGCACAGGACATCCTGCCCATGCCCAACCTCCGGACCGTGCAGACCGCAGCCGAAATGCTGCGCGCCCGCGGCTACCGGGATCTGATGCTCAATACGCCCAGTGCCACCTGCACCCACAGCATCCCGATGATCGCGGCGGCAGGCGGCACCCACGGGGAACCGGGACACGGCCTGACCGGAACGACACCGTATCATGCCGGCCACCCGGATGCCGAGGAGCGCCCCGGCTACCTGTATGTTTCGGAGGTCAGCCACAATCTGGGCGATAAGGCGTACTGCTACGGCGGCGGGCATTACCGCCGTGGCCATATGAAGAACGCCCTGGTGGGCACGACGCCGGAAAATGCAAAGGTCGTGCCGGTGCTGCCGCCGGACGACTCCAGCATCGACTATCATTTTGAACTGCAGCAGAACTGTCCGGTCTCGGCTGCGGCGGTCATGGCGTTCCGGACACAGTTCTTTGTGACCCGGAGCCGGGTGGCAGTGGTCAAAGGGCTGTCCTCCGGCAAGCCGGAGCTGGCGGGCCTGTACTCTGCGCTGGGAGAACCGGTCCGGGAATGACAGAAAGGATAATTCGCAATGGGAAAGTTTGTTGTAATCGTTCTGGATGGTTTTGGTGTGGGCGCAATGCCGGATGTGCCGCAGGTGCGCCCTGCGGACTGCGGTGCCAACACCTGCGTGCATATCTTTGAGCGCACGCCGGACCTGAAGCTGCCCAATCTGGCAAGCCTTGGTCTGGCGAACATCGTGGGGCGGGAGTTCCCCGGCCTGCCGTTTGCGACGGATGCAACGTTCGGCCGTGCCGAGCTGATGCACGATGGTGCGGACACCTTCTTCGGCCATCAGGAGATCATGGGCACCCGCCCGGCAAAGCCTTTCGGCGAGCCGATCTGCAATAAGATCGAGCTCATCAAAAAGACGCTGGAGGATGCGGGTTACCATGTCCGGTATTACACCGGAACATCCGGCAAGCGCCTGCTGATCGTCAACGAGGCCTGCACCGTGGCCGACAATGTGGAATGCGATCCGGGTCAGGCCTTCAACGTCACGGCGGCCATCGACGACCTTGATTTTGAGGAAGAGCTCAAGATCGGTCATCTGGTGCGCAGCGTGTCGGTCGTGCCCCGCGTCATCACCTTCGGTGGGCGCGGCGTGCACCTGCAGAACCTGCTGGATGCCATTGAGGAACACGGCGACTACATCGGCGTGAATGCCCCGGCCAGCGGCGTTTACAACAACGACTACCATTGCATCCACATGGGCTACGGCGTTGACCCGGAGGTACAGATCCCGACGATTTTGGGCAAGAGCGGCCTGCCGGTGTTCCTGCTGGGCAAGGTGGCCGACGTGGTTACGAACAATTACGGCACCAGCATCCCCATGGTGGACACGGCCAGCGTGCTGCAGCGCACCCTGGAGATCGTAAAGGAGCAGGAGACTGCGTTCATCTGCACCAACGTGCAGGAAACGGACCTGTGCGGCCACCGGGAGAATGTCGCGGCCTACGCAGACCGCCTGCGGGTGGCGGACGAATGGATCGGCAAGATCCGCGACGCCTTGGGCGAGGACGATATCCTCATCGTGCAGGCGGACCACGGCAACGACCCGACCATCGGACACCCGCACCACACCCGTGAGATGGTGCCGCTGATGATCCACAGCGCCCACTCCACCCCCAAGAATATCGGGATCCGCAAGACCCTCAGCGATGTCGGTGCGACCGCTGCGGACTATTTCCACAGCAAGGCACCGGAAAACGGCACCAGCTTTCTGCCGCTGCTGCTGAAGTAAAAACAAAGGAGCGGAGAACCGATGAAGATCATTCGCGCAAACGATTACGCAGACATGTCCCGCAAGGCGGCCAACATCCTTTCGGCGCAGATCATCCTGAAACCCGACTGCGTGCTGGGTCTGGCCACCGGCGGCACCCCGGTGGGTGCCTACCAGCAGCTGGTGGAGTGGTACAACAAGGGTGACCTCGACTTTTCGGGGGTGACGACCGTCAATCTGGATGAGTACCGCGGCCTGCCCAAGGACCACCCGGAAAGCTACTGGAGCTTCATGCACCGCAACCTGTTCGATCATGTGAACATCGACCCGGCCCACATCCACCTGCCGGATGGCACCAACCCCGATGCAGACGATGCCTGCGCCCAGTACAACCAGATCATCCACAGCGTGGGCGGCATCGACCTGCAGCTGCTGGGCCTTGGCCCGAACGGCCACATCGGCTTCAACGAGCCGGGCAAGGCGTTTGAGCTGGAGACCCACTGCGTCGATCTGACCGAAGCCACCATCGAGGCCAACAAGCGCTTCTTTGACGGCAACGAAGATCTGGTGCCCAGGCAGGCCTATACCATGGGCATCAAGACCATCATGCAGGCCCGCAAGGTGCTGGTGGTCGCCAACGGCCTGGCCAAGGCAAAGGCCGTCAAAGCGGTCGTGTCCGGCCCGGTCACGCCGGAATGCCCCGGCTCCATCCTGCAGCTGCATCCGGACTGTACGCTGGTGGCAGATGAAGAGGCCCTGAGCCTTCTGTGACCTGCCCGCTGCCGTGACAAGACAGCAGACCGTAAACGATCCGAGCAAGTTCGCCGTTCCGTCAAAGGAGCGGCGAACTTTTTTGTGCAGAGGGCGCCTGCAATGCACAAAAGCGGCAAAAGGAAACCCGGCAGGCATGACCTCCGCTTTTGCATACAACTTGCTTTAGCTGCGTGCATTTCGTTTTGCACAAAAATAACCGTCCGCTTCAAAGTTTTCTTTGAAACTGACGGCATGAATGATGAACTTGATTTTGAAATTTTGAGTATCGGAACAGGTTCCCTCAAACGAAAATTTCTAAGATTGAACCCCTTCACAGAGTACGCAAGCAGGGCAGCTGTATATACAACTGCTCATTTTGCTTTGCAAAATGCTTGTTGGGAAACGCCCAAACCCGCAGACTGCATCCACTGGATGCAGTCTGCGCGATTGCATCGCTAAAAGAAAAAACACCCCGGCATCTTTCCTTCGCGCGGAAGATACCGGGGTGTCCTCAAAAACCATCTTATGCCTTTTTCACGAGCAATGCCTGATAGGGCTGCAATTCCACATCGGCCAGCCAGACAGTCTTGCCGTCAGCGGTGGTATACTTTCCGCCCAGAGCGTCAAGGCTTGCACCGGCAGGGTATTCGGTAAAGTTGAACAGACCTACCAGCGTTTCCTCACCGCGCTTGCGCACCAGTGCCAGTACACCGGGGTTATGGCTGTCCCATGTCGTGACCCACGCATCCGGGCTGAAGCACTCGTCTGCCCGCATCTTGCGCAGTTCTTCCATGCCCTGCCACAGAGCGTTTTGCAGCGTACCTTTCCGGGTGCGCTGTTTTGCGTTTTCCCAGTTGAATTTGCTGCGGTGCAGGTTGCGGCTGTCCTCCACACGGTCGGGGTCGTTTTTGTAATCCCAGCCGTTGAGCTGTGCGATTTCATCACCGCAGTTCAGCATGGGGAAGCCTTGCAAAAATGCCATGGCAGTGTGCAGCAGCAGGTCACGTTTCACGGCGTAATCCAGTGCGATCGTATCATTCTTTTCCAACGCCTGCTCCACGCCGCACAAGCTGGCGGTGGTGCCGCAGCTGCGGGCATCACCGGTGGCGGGGTCGTAGTTGTACAGCTCGCCCTTTGCCCAGCTGCCGGGGAAATTGCCCTCATAGAAATGGTACAGGTATTCTTTATGTTTCTGGGGGTCGATGCCCAGCCGGTTTTCCACCGCCTCGTCCAGACCCCAGCCGATGTCATCGTGGCAGCGCAGATAGTTTACGAACCAGCAGTTGTCCGGCAGGGCGTGCAGGGCATCCAGCTGCGCCTTCAGCAGCCGGGTGTCCCGGCTGGCAAGGGCACCCCACAGGTTGACCATGG
>OLNS01002284.1_pt1 | contig 12837 bp, 8 predicted proteins | sample 1673031 | NCBI WGS metagenome assembly OLNS01 (sample SAMEA3136748, study PRJEB25190) | human gut metagenome | biome: human gut; feature: human-associated habitat; material: faeces | place: Austria | collected 2013
CCTCAACCTTGCCGAGTGCGGTTTCCTTTTCCAACAGCTTGCTGCCAAGAAGTTCCGAAATGCGCTTTGCATCCTCGCCGTAGAACTCAAAGTTTCCGTACTGCTCATAGCCGACCAGCGCATCCGGGTAGCGCTCTTTCAGTGCGTTATATTCGTTGGCGGCATCCAGTGGCAGGGGCTGCAGCGTCTGCTCCGAATACTTTTCATCTGCAAGAGGCGCATCTTTTTTGGGTTTCTCAACCGCTGCGGCGGTTGACTGCTCTTTCGATTGCGGCTCCTGCTCCATGAAGTCAAACATGGAAATTTGCCCCTGTTCAGGAACCGCAATCTCAACAGCCCTCTTTTTTTCCGGGAAAATCGTGTACGTTCCCTCGACATACTGGTGCAGGATAGAGAGGGATTCTGCCTTGCGCTCATATTCTTCGGAATCCATTGGCACAGACAGCAGTGCAGTGTCCATCTGCTCCAGAAGTTCCGTTGCTTGTTCAGGGTCTGCCAGCTTTTCGACGAGAGCCTTTCGACCATCTTCATGGTAAAGGTCTTGCGGATAAGGCCGTTCCACTTCGTTCGGCAGGTGATGATAGAAGCCCATCACCCGCATTGCCATCCGCTCGCGCTCATAAGCAGGCATCCGGGAGTAGTCTGTCGGCTTCAAATACTCACTGTCACGGATCAGCTGGTCGATTCGGCCTGCGGCCTGATTCCAGTTCAGATGAACGCTTGCATCCGGGTTCCCGTATGAGCCACGCTCCAAAGAAATGCCCCTGCCATCGTGATCTTCGTGGGAATCGTCTGCCCCGCAGAGTGCATGGCTGCTGCCACCGATTCCGTAATGCTCTTTCAGGAAGTCAGCCCGTTCTTTTTTGTCCTCATGATTCAGGAAGAACGAATAGATTGCCAGCCGACTGTCCGAATAATTGCTGCCCCGTGTGAAGTAAGCATTGATTTCATCTTCCGTGATGAACTTCTTATACTCATTCCAGTGAAAGCCATCCCGCGCCGAGTAGTTCTGATAAGGTTTTGCAAACTGGTGGAACAGCGCCGCCACCTTATCCGGCTTATAAAAGTGCATCCGCATCAGGTCTTTATCTTCGGCATAGGTTTCTCCCAGCGCGGACAATCTCTCATTGAGATCGGTTAAAAAAGCTGCATCGTCCAGCAAGCCTGCCAGCCTGTCTGTCAGTTCCGGGAAACCGCCCCTGAAGATTTCTGTATCCTGAAACACTGCTTCGGCAACACCATCGGCCAAATCGCGCTCCATATAAGCCAACGTCTGCGCGTGTTCCTGCAAAGCATTCTGCCTTGCAGCATCCAGAACCGCCTGCGGCGCATACTCGCCCTGCCGGAGCAGTTCATGGATGCGGTTGCTCACATCCTCCCATGACAAAAACGCATTGACAATCGTGCCGCCCTTAGCCGTGTCACCTGCTGCAATGCGCAGTCCCAAATCATCGAACCAGACAGCATACTTTGCACCGTCAATTTCAAAGCCTTTGCCGCCCGTGCCATATTCGTTTTTCACGAACTCTGTATATTCTTCCGGGGTTTTCTCGACCATGAAATTGTAGATCAGACGCAGCTGACCCTTGCTGCGGTTGCTGCCCGTGCGCAGGATTTCATCGACTACTTCGGAATCAAGTGCAATTTCATCCGCATACCGCGCCTGGATCGGTGCTTCAATGGCGCGGATCTGCTGTTCCACGGTCGGCAAATCAGGAAAAGAAAAAGCAGAGGCAATTTCTTCCTCTGCTTCGCTCAAATCCTGTTCTGTTGTCGGTTCGGTTAATTGTATACCAATTCCTTCAAGACGATTTCTTCTGCCATCGCCGTCAGGCTGTTCTGATGTGCCGCCCATGCCAGCGGGTCCTGCTCCTTGCTCGGTGCCGGAAACTTCTCGTTCAGACTGTCCAGCAGGGTTTCCACCCGGCTCTCCGCTGCTTCCTCGATCTGCGCCAGATACTGGTTCAGCCTGCCGCTCATCAGCATACTCTGATACCAGTTCTTGCGGTTCTCTTTCAGGTACGTCCTGCGCAGCATCCCGTACTTCCCGATAATCTGCGGCTCGTCCTTCACGGCCAGATTCGGGAACAGATAATCTCCCTTGCGGTAATACGTCAACTCCATTTTCTTGTCCTCCTTTGGTCGTGTTTTCTTTGGTTTCGCACTTTAATGTGCTAAAGTCCGTATTGGTATTATACAAGCTGTCAACGGATTTTTCAAGCTGCTGCGTGATTTCTTTTTTGTAAATTTTCCGCATCTCTCGGCCAATGTCAAAAAGAACCGCCTCGCACTGTTCGGAAACCGCGTTGCCAAGGAACGACAGCACCGGCAGCTTGTTGAAATCCACGATGCGGATAAAGTCATCATCGTCCAGCACATCCATAGGCTCCTTCCCGCAACGCCGGGAAAGCGTATAGAAGATACTGTTGGTCATCAGTTCCCGGAAGCGGACACGGATGTTATCTTCGTCCAGTTCTTCCAGAAACGTATCCGCCACCTCATAGGCCAAACCGTCCATCGCTTCATCCAGATTATCAGCGGTCAACTGCTGTGCCAGCTCCAGCAGGGCAGCATTCATGCTGTCTGTCTGGGATAAGCCATAGGTATCTGCCAGATGGTCTAAGATCGTCTGCTCATGCTCGTGGCTGTCCAGATTCCATAAGAGCGGTGTCTTTCCGCCTCGCACTAGATGGGTGTCAGCAATATCGAACACATACCGCAGCTTGGTACGCGGTCCGGTATCATCCAGAAGCGCGATGCCTTTTGCGCCACGGTTGACCCATCGGCTCATTTTCTGATTCCAGAGTTCCAGTTCTGCGCAGGCGGTTGAATCGGGCCGCTGTGCGTGGATCAGGAGTGTATCGGTGAACGAATAGCGATACAGCCGCGCCGCCACATCCAGATAACTCATCCAGTCCTGTGGCGAGTTACTGACATACCGGGCGTTCTGCTGCGCCAATTCTCGAATATCGTTAATCTGTGGCAAGGGTCAAACCTCCTTTACGTTTTCGTTTTCATCGGTGTTTTGGGAAATTCCAGACTGTACTGTGCGCGACCCTCTTCGACGCGCATCACAAGGTCAGCGGCGAATGTCTTATCTTTTTTCGCGGAATAAAAGTCTTTTACATGGGTGCGGCCTTTCTGCAAAAGGTCTGTGGCCATCTTCTTGTCCAGCGTTTTTCTCATGTTGGACAAGTATCTGCTTTCTTTCCAGAGAGCAAATTTGCAGCTGCGGTCTGCACAACAAAAGCTGAGCTTACTCTCATGTACAGGGTTTCCGCAGACCGGGCAGCTTCCTACGCTTACCTTATTATGATGGGGAGCTGCCGCGACGGTAGGAATCTGCCGGAGGTCAAGCAGCATCTTGTCGATCAGTCCGTGGATGCCCTGCATAAAATCATAGGGCTTGATCTCGCCGCGCTCCATCAAAAGCAGCGCATTTTCCCACTCGGCTGTCATGCTGGCGGATTTCAGATAGTCCGGGATATTGCTGATTGCGGCTACGCCGTCCTCCGTGGGAATCATCTGCTTGCCTTTACGCTGCACATAGCCGGAGGATACCAGCTTTTCCAGAATCGCAGCGCGCGTTGCAGGGGTTCCCAGACCTTTCTTCTCCGTGTCCTTTTCAAATTCCTTGTTGCCTGCTGTTTCCATGGCCGACAGCAGGGTATCTTCGGTATAGACTTTTGGCGGTGAAGTAAAACCCTGCTTTTTCTCCGCCCGTACCACCGGAATAACCATCCCCTGTTCCAGATCGTTCGGAAGTGACGCATCCTTGTTCTTCTCCGGCTCCACAAGCGGAACAGGTTTTGCAGTATAACCAGGCTGCAGAACATCCTTATATTTTGCCGTGAAGTTCCTGCCCTGGCAGCACACTGTTACCAGCACATCCTCATAGATGAACGGCGGCTGCACAGCCTGCACCAGTTTCCAGATGATAAGCGAAAGAATCTTCTGTTTGGTTTCGGACAACTTTTCCTTATTACACTTTGCGCCCTGCATCGTCGGCAGGATCGCATGATGGTCTGTGACCTTGTTATTATTGATAACACAGCTCACATCCACGGTCGTTCCCTCCAGAGCCATCACCAGAGATTCCACTGTCTTGCACATATCCTCGGTCACGAACTGACTGTCCGTTCTGGGATATGTCACCAGCTTTTCTTCATACAGTTCCTGCGCCGCCTGCAAGGTCTGGCTAGCAGTCAAGCCGTAATAGCGGTTTGCTTCTCGCTGTAAGGTCGTCAGGTCATACAGCTTCGGGGGCTTCTTTTCTACCCTTCTGCGCTCGATGCTTCCGACCACCGCGCACTGCCCGTCACAGGCAGCCCGCATGGTATCGGCATCCTGCTCCTGCGCCATCTGTTCCGATACTGCGACCATGCCCCCACCGGACAGTTCCACTTTATAATAGGGTTCCTTTACAAAGTTCTGGATTTTAGCCTGCCGCTCGGTCAGCATCGCCAGCGTCGGGGTCTGCACCCGGCCAATGGTCTGCTTTCTGCCGTATTTTTTCGTAAAAGCACGGGTTCCGTTCATGCCGATCAGCCAATCTGCTTTTGCTCTGCACTCGGACGCTGCAAACAGATTATCATACGCCGCACCATCTTTCAGGTTTTCAAAGCCCTGCTGGATGGCGGCATCCTCCATGCTGCTGATCCACAGCCGCTTGATGGGGAGTTTGCTTCCGGCCAGAGCATACACACGGCGGAAAATCGCTTCGCCCTCGCGCCCTGCATCGCAGGCGTTCACCACATAATCAAATTTCTTGCTGCGGAGCAGTTTGCGCAGAACATTGAACTGCGGCTTCTTGGTATTGTGTACCAGCAGTTTCCACTCAACAGGGAGAATCGGCAAATCCTCAAAACGCCAGTTTTCATAGCGTTCATCGTAATGCTCCGGGGCTGCATACTCTGCCAGATGCCCCAGACACCAGCTTACCACGCAATCCCCACCCTCCAGATACCCGTCCTCCTGCCGATATGCACCGATCACTTTTGCAATGGATTTCGATACGCTCGGTTTTTCTGCAATCACCAGATATTTCAACGCTTTCTCCTTTTTTGAAAAAAGCAGGGATAGCCTTTCGACTACCCCTGCATCCTTATGTTACGGTTTTCTTATGTGCCATTTTCGTTGCCGGACTGATTATCCTCGTTCACCGTCGCAAGGCTCTGGTCGGTTTCCAGATTTTCACTCTGCGGCGTTTCTTCTTTCGGCTTCGGCTTATAAATGTAGAAGTAGAAGAAAGCACCTGCACCGCCCAGTGCCGCCACGAATACCAGCAGCAGAATCTTATTCATGCCACCGCTCGATTCCTCTTTCGGTTCTTCGATTTCCACATCCGGGGTAGATTCGGGTTTGGTTTCGGGCAGAACTACCGCAGGCGTTTCTTCTTCCTGCTGGCCGTTCCGCTCTTCATCATCCAGAAACTCCTGCAAATCGTATTCGTCGATCATCGAGAGCATATAGACGTTTTCGCTGTTCCTCGCCCGGTCGATCACCAAAAAGAACGTGTTGCCGCCCTTCGTCTTGACCGTGAAGAACTCCTTGCTGGGGTCATCCACCATGTTGTCCTCCACCTCACCGTTGCCTGCGATGGTGAACGGAATCTTTTCTTCCTCGGTCGGCTCTGCTTCTTCGATCACCTGCACGGGTTCCTCCGCCACCTCGGTGGTGTCCACAAAGGCAAAGGCCGGGGTCGAAAAGCCTACTGCCATCAGTAGGGTCAGAATTGTGCTGGGAATAACAACACCCAGCCGTTTAAGCATCTTTTTCAATCGTTTCCTCCGTTTCTGCTTCTCCCGAAGCGTTGTTTACGGCGGTCAGGAACGTCACATTGCCCGCCTGAATGTTGTCCAGCAGAGCCAGCAGTTCGCGCCCGCCCATCTTGGTGCTGCGGATGGCACGGATGATCTCGCTGTCCTCTTCCTTTTTCTGTGCTGCCCGGATGGTTTTCAGCCGTTCCTCCAGTTCCGCGATCTGCTGTTCTGTCTTTTCGGCTTCATCCAGATATTTCTGTAATTTCTTGCCCATCGTCCCTCCTTAGTTGATTCTGCCAAAGCCTAAGAAGTGGCTCTGCCAGTAGGTCGAGTTAATGCTGGTGTAGGAAATGGGGTCGCCGCAGTGGATCATCATACCATTGCCGACATAGATGCCAACGTGCGACGCGCCAACGGTGTTATAGGTTTTTTCAAAGAAGATCAAGTCACCGGGCTGCGCATCCGCAGGAGAAACATAGCTGCATTTTCCACGCAGACCGTTGGCCGTTGTTCGTCCAACGGTCCATCCATTGCCGCAGTTATTGATGACCCAGCATACGAAGCCGGAACAGTCAAAACTGGTGCTTAGGGAACTGCCGCCCCACACATACGGCATACCGAGATACTTTTCGGCTTCCTCGATCATCCTTGCGAACTTTTCATCCGAAAGGGCTTCCGAGGGAATGTCGTACTTGAAGCCACCGCCGGAGCCACCAGCACCACCACCTGTGCCGATACTGCCCGTTGTGCCGCCGCTGTAAGTCGGTGATCCTGCGCCGAACAGTTCGGGGCGGTTGCCGTAGGTCAGGTTGTAGGCATCGTATCGCCCGGTCTGCTTCTGGTTCATGTTCTTCCGCGCGATGGTGTCGAAGCCTTTATTTTTCAGCAGGACGTTAAGGATTTTGTACTCATACTCCACTTCTTCCTGATAGGTATAGGTTTCCATGCTGATGTTTCCAAAAGCGTCAATCGTTGGCCGAATTCCTACTCTGGTTTCCATGCGAGTGCGAATCTCTATCGTTTCCCACACTTTCAGGAGATACTGCTGCTTGAACAGTTCTTTGATAACAGGCTTGACCTGTCCTCTGGTGAACTGTTCATAAACCGCTGTCAGATGAGAAATCAGCTGATACGGGTCATGCCCGATCTCATCCAGCTGATAGCGGTATTCGTCATAGCCCGGATGGGTGGACTCCATCTGCCGAATCTGCTTATCCAGTTCCTTTTCCAGTTCCAGATAATCTTCTTCCGCACCTTTCATATCGGCGTCCTTGCTGGGGTAGGTCGTTCCCACAAAGGTACTGCCTGTTCCCTGAATTGCTGCGCCGCAGCTTGAAAAGGCCCCCAGCATGACCATCACCAGCAGGATGCCCACACCAATACTGACCCACAGGGTTTTATTCTGCACGACGATCTCCTGCACCGCCGCTTTCGCTTTCTCCGCAATGGTGTTGGTTGCCGCTGCCGCCTGCTTGCTGGCAGCAGTTCCGGCTTTCTGACCGCGCTTGGCGGCTGCATAAGCATCCTTATACTGCTTTTTCTGGTAAAACTTCGCACCGACTGTTTTTGTTTCACCTCCTGCGGCAGTCGGTGGCGGCTGGGGCTGTTTCTTTTTCAGCTGCGGTTCTGCTGCTTTTTCTGCAGTGCCTCCCTCACTCTCGGAGAATTTCAGGCGGCTGGATTTCTGATCCTCGCCACCTCTTTTCTCCGCTCTGGCAGATTTATCTTTGGGCTTTTTTCTGCCTTTGACAAAGTGGTGCAGGCGTTCGGCGGCTTCTTCCGACTTGTGAGCAGCTTCCACGCCGGAATTATCCTTTTCTACCTGATGTACTTTCTGATGGGCGAACCCGGTGGCGGTATCCACTCCTTTCTTGGCCACCTTCTTAACACCCATTCCTACGCCACGGACAATGCCGCCTTTTTCATCCTCAAAGGAAAGTCGTCCTTTCTTGGTCTGCGGCTCTGCATCCGATTCCGCAGGCGCATCCTTCGGCTTGCCCTCCTCCTGATGGGCTTTGTAATAGTCCGCGCTCTGCTTGGCGGTGCTGTGATGCCGGAGTGCATCCTCCTCCCCGTCCCCGGCATCCATGCACCGTTCTTCTTCCACGATAGCTTCTTCATCTGTTTCCTTTTCCGCAGTTTCATTTGCCGAATCTTCCTGCTCTGGCTTTTCTTCTGCGGTTGCGGACTTCTGTTCCCCGGTGCGGAGGTTTTCATCCACCAGACCATCCTTGGTCATTTTCTGGACGATTTTATCTCTGCCCCGGAACTTTTTGTCTGCTATGGAAATCACCTCCTTCCGGCAGAAACCGTCATGCAAGCAGGGCTGCGTGGGTTTCCCACTTATCAAGCACCTGTTCCAGCTTCCGGGCAAAGGCGATCAGACGGGCGTTCACTTCCTCACGGTCAAGATAACCGTGGGCTTCCATGTGAAAGCCGTCAGTCAGTTCATCGGCCAGTGTACCAACGGCGTAAAAGTCCTCCAGCACCGTATGCACTACCGATTCTTCATCGTGGAAGTTGAGCGGCTCCACCTCATCAAAAGGCGGGCCGGAATCACTTTCGTGCGGCTCCATGTCAGAGTGATGATGAATCTTGCGGCTCAGTCGGTCAAAAATGTTCGGTGTGTTCATGTTTCCTTTTTCTCCTTATATTTTCCCATTTCATTGGGCTTCGTGGTCATCAGGCTGTACAGTTTCAGCGAAGTATCGAACTTATCCTTGAACGGGATAATCGTGTTGCCGTAGAACAGCAGTCCTTCGCCCTCGTTGCTGTTCGTTACATACGACAGCTGGAACGGCGAAATATTCAGCTGCTTCGCAAGGATTTGTCGGTCGCCAGATGCCTGGTTAAGCATATAAATAAAATCACTGTTCTCGAAGATGTTCTCGATTTCTCGGCTGGCCAACAAATCCTTGATGTTCTGTGTAATTCCTGTCGGTACACCGCCCCATTTTCGGAACCGCTTCCAGATTTCGACGCTGTATGCCGCCGTCTGCTCCTCTTTCAGCAGGAGGTGGAACTCGTCTATATAGTACCGCGTGTTCTTTTTACTGTTGCGGTTGATGGTGACACGGTTCCAGACCTGATCCTGAACGATAAGCATACCCAGCTTTTTCAGCTGCTTGCCCAACTCTTTGATGTCGAAACAGATAATGCGGTTATCCAGTTCCACATTGGTCTGGTGGTTGAACACACGCAGCGAACCATTGACGTAGATTTCCAGTGCCGTGGCGATACGCTGCGCCTGCCGTTCCTTCTGCTCCCGCAGGCAGTCGTACAGATCACCGAGCGTCGGCATATTTTCCGGCTTCGGATCGTTTAGATACTTCTGGTATACCAGCGGCAGGCAGCGGTCTATAACCGACTTTTCTTCTGGCTCCATGCCATCCCGTGCGCCCATGATAAGTTCGCACAGAGAAAGAATGAAGTCCGATTTCATGCCCAGCGGGTTATCATCGTCCGCATAGTTGAGGTTAATGTCCATCGGGTTGATGTAGTCCTTACTGGTGGACGAGATGTGAATGACCTGACCGCCCAACGCTTCCACCAGCGGATAATACTCGCCTTCCGGGTCTGCAACGATAATATCGTCCGTTGTGGTGAAGAACACGTTGGTGATCTCACGCTTTGCACTGAACGACTTACCGCTTCCCGGTGTGCCGAGGATCAGACCGTTCGGGTTTTTCAGCTGCTTCCGGTCTGCCATAATCATGTTGTTGGACACTGCGTTCAGACCATAATAGAGGGAATCGCCCTCCATAAAAAGCTCTTGCGTGGTGAAGGGAACGAAGATGGCGGTGGAAGTGGTGGTCAGTGCGCGCTTGATGGGAACGAGGTTATTTGCCAGCGGCAGGCTGCTCATAAGACCCTGCTCCTGCAGATAATCCAGACGGTTCAGAGTGCAGTTGAACTTCTGAGCGATACCAGCAGTCTGAAACACAGCACTATCCAACTCCTGCTTGGTCTTGGCTGTATTGAGGAACAGCACCGTAACAAGGAACATACGCTCATTGCGGCTTTGCAGATCATCCAGAATCTTCTTGGCCTCGCCGCCATAAGTTGCAAGGTCGCTCGGAATAATTTCCATATCATAACCAGACCTCACAGCTTTCTTCTGCTCCTCAATCTTCATACGATCAAGGTCGGTGATTTTACCCTTGATAAGTTTGATGGCTTTCAGCTGATCTACCGACTGCACATGAATGCTGACCACCAGATTTTTGTCCATGTCCAGAAATTCGGCCAGCACCTTATCCGTCAGTTCCGGGGCAAGGATGTTCAGATAGGATGCAGCACCGTAGGTGTCGCCCATCATAAAGTCCTTGCCGCTCTTGAAGAGGAAACTGGTCGGGGCAATGAAGTCTTTGGTGGTCATGCCGCTCTGCAGGATGCGGTCATAGCTGAAATCGAACTTCTGCTGTTCCTCCTGATGAAAGGTTTCGTATATGATCTGAAGCCGTTCCACGCCGTTCAGCGGATAAGCTTTCACGCCCAGCACCTTGAAATTGTTGAGAATATCGGTTTCGATACGCTCTAATCGGGGCTTTGCTTCCCGGACGCTTTTTGCTTCGATGCTAAACGTGATGTACTTCGTCCGAACCAGACCGTTGTTGCCCTTGGCAAGCTGCTGTTTCAGCATCTGCGCATATTCCATACGCACATCGTCAAACGCATCGTGCTGCGGCTCGATCTGGATAACCTTGTTGTACTCGCTCATGTCGCTCTTATGGTTGATGAACGAGAGCTGAAAACGGATGCTGGCATCGAAATAATTAAGGAAGTCGCACCAGCTTTCAAAGATGGTGTTTTTGTCCTCATTCTGCGCCAGCTGGTAGTTGATGTCGTAGAATCGGACGGTTTTGGAATACAGATGTTCCTCCACCCGGCAGATACCATCGCGCCCCATTTCCAGATACGGAATAGAACGCTGCACGGTCAACCGCTGTTCCTTTTCGTTCTTCGCAGGTTTGCGGAAGAATTTCTGGAAGAAGCCGCCCGGCTGCGGTTTCTTCTTCGGTTCACTTTTTACCAAGAATGCCTCCTTTCTTCTGCATCGGTGCTGCGGTTTCCAGTTCCCGGTCATACAGGTTTTCGACCTCATAGCGGCGTACCGCAGGTCGTTTGAATCGGACGCTGATGAAGTTCGTCAGGATGGTTTCAAGGTGCATCCCGTTTTTCTCATACAGCGCAAAGAAAAACTCCGGCAGCATCAGAAGTACCATGCCTGCCGCTGCATTGCTGGTTCCCAGCGTGTCGCGCATGAGAAAATAGAACGGAACGCCGATGCCCGCCGCGAAACCCATACACACTAGCTGGCGTTTCGTCAGGTTCAGAAAGACCTTATTCTTCACTTTGGAAAGGTCTTTGGGAATCGTCACATAGGCCATTTATCACCTGAACAGCATGACCGCCGCCGGGAAACGGCGTTGTCTGCTGTCTTTTCCTTTCATTGGATTTTCCCGGATTTAGTGACTGCCGAAGATCTGTTTGGACAGACTTCCTGTTTTGAGCAGCGAGAAACAAAGAATCACCGTGTAGGCCATCGTTCCGAACAGAGCTGAGTGAATATCCGAAGATACCCGGATGCTGCCGATGAGGGCTGCATAGATCGCCACGCAGACCATCATCAGGAACGCCTGAAATGCCAGAGCGAACAGCCCTCGGAAGTAGTTCGTACCCACATGACCCCATTCACGGTTGCTCATAGTTGCAAATGGAATCGGAGCAAGCGAAGTGTAGAGGTATATTTCTATCATTCTGCCGTACATAATTACCGTGATAACCACCGACAGAATTTTCAGACACCAGCTTACAACAAGGGTTTCCAATGCCAGCGTCACCAGTTCGCCAATCGCCATTGTTGCCATTGCCGCCTGCATCTGCATGGAAAGAGAACTAATATCAATGGCGGTATTGCCACGGATAATGCCGGAGGAAGAATTTACCACCGACTGCCCAATGTCAAATACCGCCATTGCAATATCGAACGTATGGCTGACGAGATAGACCGCGATCCACATCTTCACGAAATACTTGAAGAACATCCATGTGTCCACATCGTGCAGATTGTTCCGCTCTGTCAGCATCGAAATCAGTTCGTAGCAGAGGATCAGCGTGATGATGATTCCTGCAATGGGAATCACCACCGAATCCGAAATGTTACGGATCATGCTGAAAATGCTGCTGTTCCACCCTTGCGGTGTCTGCCCGACCTGAGCAGCAATCTCACTGGTCTGTTGGTTGACCGCTGTGAACATCGTACTCAGGTTGGACTCCACCATGCCGGAAAGAAGTTCCCTCATCCATTTTTCGATTGCTGCGAAAATATTATCGAACAATGGCGGGTTTTCCTCCTATCGCTTGTTGATTAGCCGAACAGGCCAGAGAGCAGCGGGATCAGCTGGGTGCCGATGAGGATGACACCGCCGCCGGACATGAGCTGTTTTATCCCCAATTAGGTGTAAAACTCTGCTCGATGGCGGGCGGCGGCGTACAAAAAATCTATATGGTGTTTTTAAGAGAACCGTCCCGGCGGGACAGGTCAGGCAGTGACCTGTTCCACCTCCGGGATGGGTTTGAGATTAAAATGAATTTCGATAGAAATGTGTCTTGTTTTATCTTCGTCAATGCGCTCATGCACGACGATTTCTTTGATTAAGCGGTTGAGGGTGGCTGCGTCCAACTCTGTGATGTTGGCGTATTCCTGAATGGCTTCCACCCATTGTTTTGCGTCATTGGCAAGCTGGACTTCATCGGACAGCCGCTTTCTGCCCTCGGACACTTTTGTTTTAAGCTCCGTCTGCTCGGTCTGTGTCTTTTCCAGCATGGTGTTGAAATTCTGCTCACTGATACGCCCTGCAATCATATCCTCATAAAGCCGCATGACCATTTTGTCCAGAACCTCAATCCGTTCCTCGTCCCTTGTAAGGGAGCGTTCCATTGCTTCCCGCTGTTCCCGCTGCTCGGCTTCACAGGTATTGGTCAGGCGGTCAGCAACCGCTTCCCCGTCCATCAGGGCAGCTCTGGCACATTCCCGGATTTTCCGCAGCACATGGCTGTAAAGGGTGTCATA
>OLNS01002285.1_pt1 | contig 12834 bp, 11 predicted proteins | sample 1673031 | NCBI WGS metagenome assembly OLNS01 (sample SAMEA3136748, study PRJEB25190) | human gut metagenome | biome: human gut; feature: human-associated habitat; material: faeces | place: Austria | collected 2013
AGCAAGATGACAAAGACTCTTGAGAGTCTGGAAAAAGAATTGTCCACAGTTCGTGCAGGACGTGCAAATCCGCATATCTTAGATAAAATCACAGTAGACTATTATGGAGCACCAACTCCACTTCAGCAGGTAGCAAATGTTACAGTACCAGAAGCAAGAATGATACAGATTCAGCCTTGGGAAGCATCTTTAATCAAGGAAATTCAGAAAGCGATCCTTTCTTCTGATTTAGGCTTAAATCCAAATACAGATGGAAAAATAATTCGTCTGGTATTACCGGAGCTGACAGAGGAACGAAGAAAAGAACTGGTAAAAGATGTAAAGAAAAAAGGGGAAGCTGCAAAAGTTGCAGTCCGCAATATCAGAAGAGATGCCAACGATGCGTATAAGAAACTGGCAAAACAGGATGTGTCTGAGGATGAAATCAAAGAACTGGAAGATAAAATCCAGAAACTCACAGACAAATTTGTGAAGAATATTGACAAAGCAGTAGAAGAAAAATCAAAAGAGATTTTAACTGTATAAGCTGTATAAAACAGAGGGGGCACATACATATTACGTATTGTGCCCCTTTTATGCGTAGGAGGAAAAAATGGTAATACCGAATCATGTGGCAATTATTCTGGATGGAAACGGACGTTGGGCAAAAAAGAAAGGGATGCCAAGAACGTATGGGCATGTGAAAGGCTGTGAAAATCTGGAAAAAATCTGTTCTGTTGCAAAAGAACTGGGAGTAAAATATCTGACCGTATATGCATTTTCTACGGAGAACTGGAAACGATCCAAAGAAGAGGTGGATGCGCTGATGAAATTATTCCGTAATTATATGAAAAAGTGCATTAAAATTTCAAGGGATAATAAGATGCAGGTACGTGTCATTGGAGATCCGACAGCATTTGACCCTGATTTACAGGAAAAAATTAAAGAGTTAGAAGAATATTCCAGTCAGTACGATGAATTATATTTTCAGATTGCTTTAAACTATGGAAGCCGTGATGAGATTAAAAGAGCGGTACAGAAGATGGCAGAGGATGTAAAAGCAGAAAAGTTAAATCCGGAAGAAATTTCGGAACAGACGATTTCTGATTATCTTGACACGAAAGGACTTCCTGACCCGGATTTGTTAATCCGTACCAGTGGAGAAGAGCGTCTTTCAAACTTTTTAATGTGGCAGCTTGCCTATACAGAATTTTATTTTACCGATGTGGCATGGCCGGATTTTAATAAAGCAGAGCTTGAAAAGGCAATTGCAAAATACAATCAGAGAGACCGTCGTTTTGGTGGGGTAAAGGAGGAGCCGGCAAATGTTTAAGACGAGACTGATTAGCGGAATTATTCTGGTCATCATTGCACTTGCAACGATTATTCCGGGAGGTCCGGTGCTTTATGTGACTTTGCTTGCAATTTCTTTGATTGGCATGCAGGAATTATACCGTGCGATGAAAGTGCGTGAGAAAAATTTTAATTTTCTGGAACTTGCGGGTTATGCCGGTGCAGTTTGTTATTACCTTTCTTTATTAAAAGGTGAAGAACTCCCGCAGATGGCATTGATGTTTGCACTTGTGCTCTTAATGGCTGTGTATGTATTCACGTATCCAACCTATCATGCAGACCAGATTATGTCGGCAATGTTTGGAATTCTCTATGTGGCAGTTATGCTTTCTTACATCTATAAGACCCGATGCTTAGAAGGCGGTGGCTGGCTGGTTGGTCTGATCTTTTTAAGCTCCTGGGGAAGTGATACCTGTGCATACTGCGTGGGAATGTTGATTGGAAAACACAAGATGGCTCCTGTTTTAAGTCCGAAAAAATCAATAGAAGGCGGAGTTGGTGGAGTAATCGGCGCAGCCCTGCTTGGTGCAATTTATGCACTGGTTATCTCAAATTGGAATGGTACGTCCACTCATACGCCTCTTATGTATGCCTTAATCTGTGCAGTGGGCGCACTGATTTCCATGGTAGGAGATTTGGCTGCATCGGCGATTAAGAGAAATAAAGAAATTAAAGATTATGGAACATTAATTCCTGGACATGGAGGAATTTTAGATCGGTTTGACAGTGTAATCTTTACCGCACCGTTTATTTATTTTCTGTCCATGATACTTTTGTAGAAAGGATTGAACTTACATGAAGAAAATTGCGATATTAGGTTCGACAGGTTCAATAGGAACGCAGACGCTTGATGTCATCAGCAAAAAAGAAGATTTGGAAGTGGTCGGGATTTCTGCCGGAAGCAATATTGAGATGCTTGAAGCACAGATTCGTCGGTTTCATCCTCTTTTAGCAGCTGTTGGTGATGAAAAAAAAGCACAAGAATTAAAAATCAAAGTGGCAGATACAAACTGCAGGGTAGTCGGTGGAATGGATGGACTTTTGGAACTTGCTCAGATGGAAGAGTCTGATATTTTAGTGACTGCGATTGTGGGAATGATTGGAATCCGTCCGACAATTGCCGGAATTGAAGCCGGAAAAGACATTGCTCTGGCAAATAAAGAGACTTTGGTAACGGCAGGGCATTTGATTATACCGCTTGCAAAAAAATGTAAAGTGCGGATTCTTCCGGTGGACAGTGAACACAGTGCGATTTTTCAGGCATTAAACGGAGAAGAAAGCAGACGGATTCATAAATTATTAGTGACTGCTTCGGGCGGTCCGTTTCGTGGAAAAAAACGGGAAGAATTGGAAAATGTACAGGTAGAAGATGCCTTAAAGCATCCAAACTGGTCAATGGGACAGAAAATTACGATTGATTCAGCAACACTGGTCAATAAAGGGTTAGAAGTAATGGAAGCAAAATGGCTGTTTGGAGTTCCGGTTGAACAGATTCAGGTTGTCGTTCAGCCACAAAGCGTGATTCATTCAATGGTGGAATTTGAAGATGGTGCAGTTATGGCACAGCTTGGAACCGCAGATATGCGTCTGCCAATCCAGTATGCCTTATATGGCGGAGAACGTCGCTTTTTAGATGGAGAACGTCTGGATTTTGCAGCATTAAAATCAATTACATTTGAAGAACCTGATATGAAAACCTTCCGTGGGCTTCCACTTGCAATCAAAGCATCGAAAATTGGTGGTTCTATGCCGACGGTGTTTAATGCGGCAAATGAAAAAGCGGTTGGAATGTTTTTGAAAAAGCAGATTCGTTTTCTTGACATTTATTCAATTATTGAAGAAACCATGCAGACACATACTGTAATTGAGCGACCGGATGTAGAGACAATTACGGAATTAGAGCAGGATGTATATAGACAGATTGGAGGCAGATGGTAAGTTGTCGAAGCTATTAAATATACTCGTCGCGATTATTATCTTTTCTGTGATTGTAGTGTTCCACGAATTAGGACATTTTCTTCTGGCTAAGAAAAATGGAATTGAGGTAACTGAATTTTCTCTTGGAATGGGTCCACGTCTTTTATCGACGGTAAAAGGAAATACACGCTATTCTCTAAAACTATTTCCAATTGGCGGTTCCTGCATGATGGTAGGAGAAGACGGAGAAGAAGATGGACCAGGTTCTTTTGGGCATGCATCTGTCTGGGGACGAATCAGTGTAGTTGCAGCCGGACCAATATTTAATTTTATTCTTGCATTTGTGTTTGCATTGGTCATTACGAGTGTGATGGGATATGACCCGCCAAAGGTACTTTCGGTGGAAGAAAATTCTCCGGCCGAAGAGGCAGGATTACAAGTGGGAGATATCATTACGAGTTTTCAGGGGAAACCTATTTCCATCGGCAGGGATATCAGTTTGTATGAATCTCTTTATGGAATGCAGCAGGATCAGATTAAGATGACTGTAAAAAGAGACGGAAAAAAGATTGATTTAAATTTTAAAGCTGCAAGTGAAAAGAAATATATGTTAGGCTTTTCTTATGTTCCGGATGGAAAACCGGAAATTACGGAAGTCTTTGTCGATGGAGCGATGATGAAAGTCGGAGTGCTTGCAGGAGATGTGATTACCGCAGTAGATGGAACGAAAGTTTCGACAGGAGAAGAACTTCAGACGTATCTGGGAGAGCACCCGCTTGGAGAGAATGCTGTGACGATTACGGTTTCGAGAGATGGAAAAAAGAAAGAATTTACGGTTCAACCAACGGTACGGACACAGGTCAGCACGGGATTTGTCTATAATCTGTATCGGGAAAAGACAAATTTCTTTGGTGTGTTAAAATACAGTGCAGTGGAAGTCCGATATTGGATTTCAAGTACGATTGACAGTTTGGGACTACTAATCAAGGGGACGTTTCGTGTCAACGACCTGTCAGGTCCGGTCGGAATTGTAGATGCAATCGGAAGTTCCGTAGAAGAGGCAAAATCAGAGGGAACCGTTGTGATGTGGATGCAGATGTTCTACTGGGCAATTCTGTTATCTGCAAACTTAGGTGTCATGAATCTTCTTCCGCTTCCGGCACTTGATGGTGGACGACTGGTATTTTTACTGATTGAGGCGGTAACGAAAAAGAAAGTCAATCCGAATATCGAGGGAATGATTCATTTTGCCGGATTTGTACTTTTAATGGCTTTGATGGTTTTTGTATTTATGAATGATATAAAACGTTTATAAGGGAAAGAAAAATGGTTTGAGGTTTTGACCTTGAACCATTTTTTCACGTTTTGGGAAAGAGAGGCATATCTTAAAGCGATGAGCCCTTTGAGGTGTTTTATGCGAAGAAACGGACTAAGAGCAATGCAAAATGACCAGATTGATAAAGGCGGTCTTAAGGTTTCAGTTGTCTCGTCGAACAGAAATCGTCCAATTGCAAATGCGAGGATTGAAATCACTTATACAGGAGAACCGGAGAGGATTGTAGAGCGTCTGATAACAGATGAAAATGGTCAGATTCCTGAAATTGAATTGTCAGCACCGCCGATTGAGTATAGTATGACGCCGTCTGAGTATCAGCCGTATTCCGAGTATGATTTTCGGATTACGGCTGATGAGTTTGAACCAATTACAATTTCAGGTGCAGAAATTCTGCCTGAGATTACTGCACTTCAAACGATAAAACTCAATGAGAGAAGTATAAGAGAACCATTTGAGGTTATTACAATTCCAGACCATACCCTGTATGGAAATTATCCACCGAAGATTCCGGAAGATGAGATTAAACCGGTGGATGAAAGTGGAGAAATTGTTTTAAGCAGGGTCGTAATACCGGAATTTATTGTGGTACATGATGGTTCACCGGAAGACTCTACGGCAAATGATTACTATGTGCGATATCGGGATTATATTAAAAATGTAGCTTCGAGTGAAATTTATGCGACCTGGCCGAGAGAAACGATTAAGGCAAATGTACTGGCAATTATGTCCTTTACATTAAATCGGGTCTATACAGAATGGTACCGGAACCAGGGCTATGATTTTACTATTACATCTTCCACTGCATTTGACCACAAATGGATTCCTGAACGGAATATTTACGATTCTATTTCAATCATCGTAGATGAATTATTTGCCGACTATCTTGCAAGACCAAATGTAAGACAGCCGATACTTACACAGTATTGCGATGGAAGACAGGTTCAATGTCCAAATTGGATGACACAGTGGGGCTCAAAGACCTTAGGTGATCAAGGCTATACTCCCATACAAATTCTGCGTTACTACTACGGTGATGACATGTATATTAACACTGCCAGTGCAATTTCCGGTATTCCATCGTCTTGGCCAGGTTACGACTTAAGTATCGGTTCCACCGGTGACAAGGTGCGCCAAATGCAGGAGCAACTCCTTGTTATATCCGATGCCTATCCAGCAATTCCTAAGATTGATGCAGATGGAATCTTCGGTCCTGCCACTGAAGCTGCTGTACGAAAATTTCAGTTAATCTTCGGTCTTCCAGTGACTGGAATTGTTGATTATAAAACATGGTATAAAATCTCAGAAATATATGTTGGAGTATCTAGAATTGCAGAATTAAATTAACTTAGATGACTAAATACATCACCAAAGAATAAAATATATTGAGATGACTTAGGAACTATATCATGCAATTGCATGACGCGCATCTCGCAGCAAGAATGCCGAGGCATTCTTGAATATCTAAATTTTTGTGTGATACAGGTATGTTTTCCTGTATCACATAAAACCCTCAAACTGACAGAATAATTACATTTTTTCATGTTTCTTTTTTCCACGTTCATCGTAGTCATCAAGGAAATTGTAAATATCATCATCTTTGTGATATCCAATGATTGTTCTTAAATTTACATTATGAACACTTCGGAAAATATTCTTTTCAATCAGATTGCTTTCTTCTCTGAACTGCGCGATTAGTTCTTTCATTTCATCACGTTTGGAACCACGTCCTCCGCCACAGGTTGCACAATTTTCTGTAAACCTGCATGCACACTGGATAAAATTTAATTGATTATAATCTCGCCATCCAATAATATCCGCCTCTTTAATCAGATACATTGGTCGGATCAACTCCATACCTTCAAAGTTCGTACTATGAAGTTTAGGCATCATTGTCTCAATCTTTCCACTGTATAGCATTCCCATCAGAATCGTCTCAATCACATCATCATAATGGTGTCCTAATGCAATCTTATTACATCCAAGCTCCTTCGCATGTGAATAGAGATAACCTCTGCGCATTCTTGCACAGAGATAACACGGATTTTTGTCAATGTCTGCTACAGTATCAAAAATATTGCTTTCAAATACTGTTAACGGAATTCCAAGGACCTTTGCATTATCCTGAATAATCTTCCAGTTATCTGCATTATATCCTGGATTCATTACAAGAAAGACTAGTTCAAAATTTGCTTTTCCATGCTTTCTAAGCTCTTGAAAAAGTTTCGCCATGAGCATAGAATCTTTTCCACCAGAAATACAGACAGCAATCTTATCTCCGTCTTTTACAAGTTCATACTCCCGAATTGCCTTCGTAAATTTGCACCAGACAGATTTACGGAACTTTTTAATAATACTTTTTTCAATATCCTTCTGTTTTTCAGCCATGACTGTCTCATTTTCCACAAAACGTCCAAGCATCATACGTAGAAAAGAACGATATCCACCTTCAATATTGTACGCTTCATATCCTGCTTCTTCCAGCATATTTACTGTATAAGCACTCCACTCCCCGGTGTGGCAAAGTACATATACTGGTTTATCTCTCGGAATCTCATCCCTTCGATTGTCCACTTCCTGCATCGGAATATTGATTGCACCTTCAACGGTTCCTCTACAGTAAGCATCCTCCGGACGGATATCCAAAATTGTGACCTGATTTATATCTTTCTTCTCTACATCTTCTATCGTAATCGTCTTCATTTTCCCTTATGTCCTCTTATCTACGCAATATTTTCTCCATCACAGGATACACAAGCACTGCCCCATTTCTCACAGTCCACTTTTCATGGCGAATTGTACGGTACCCTCTCTTTTCAAACATAATTACTGCAGGCAACGTAGCCTCCAGACGTACCGACTCATATTCTCTGGCAATCACATCTTCCAACCGCTGCATGATCAGACTGCCAACGCCATGTCTCTGATAATCTTTTCTCACAAAGACCCGAGTAATATGGTTGCCCTCAAAACTGCCGGCACCAATCACACACTCCCCATCCTGAAGGATATAAATGCGTTCCTCTTCAAGATCACGTTCCAAATTCTCCCAGCAATGCTGCTGGCTAAAGAACCTTACCACTTCCTCCGGATAGTACTTTGGATAAACTTCTTGAATCGTATTTTGAACAAGATCATAGAATTCTTCCATATCATCAATTGTCGCTTTTGTATACTCCAATTCAACACCTCATACACAATTTCAATTTGGGACAAGTTACTTTTCAGTTGGGGACGGGGGGGGTTTTTTAAAAAAAACACCCCCCGTCCCCAACTACAATTAAAAGAAAATTCTGGCAATATCGTTATACATCACTACTACCATCAAAATCATTAGAAGTGCCATGCCTGCCAGATGCACGTAACCTTCTTTCTCCGGTGGAATCCGTTTTCTACGGATTGCCTCTATGAGTAAAAATACAAGTCGTCCTCCGTCCAATGCCGGTAATGGTAATAAATTCATGACCCCTAAGTTTGCCGATAGCAGAATTCCAATATTAAGGAATTGTGCAATTACAATAAATACACCATATGACTTGCTTTCATTATAAGTTGTATCTACCATATTTACGATTCCTACTGGACCGGATAATTGTTTGACGCCTACGTTTCCTGTCACCAGTTGTTTTAGACTTTCAAATGTAGTACATACCCAGAATTTAACTTCGTACACACCATATTGAACAGATGTCCATGCATTTGCTTTTGTATTTCCACCTCCACTGATTCCGATACGATAATATCCAAGTTCGTCATCCATCTTCGGTACTAATGTCGCTGTATGTTTTTCTCCGTCATGGAGATACGTTACTTTCACAGTCTCTCCTTGATGGAATTGATTATAATAAGTAATCTCACGGAAAATATTAATTTTCTTTCCACCCATCCGAACAATGGTGTCTCCCTCTTGTATGCCGGCCTCTGCCGCAGAATATCCTTCTTCTACACTCGAGATAACTGGTTTATCATATCCGACCATTGCTGTCAAAATTACAGCGAGAACAAATGCCATAATAAAGTTAAAAATCGGTCCCGCTGCAATGACTGAAATTCTTGCCCATACAGATTTTTTATTGAAGTTTCCAGGTGACTCTGTCTCTTCATCGTCTTCGCCCATTGCACAAAATCCACCGATTGGCAACAAATGTACAGCGTAAACTGTCCCTTTGTATTCTTTTGAAAATAATGTCGGACCCATGCCAATAGCAAATTCCTGTACATCAATGCCGTTTAACTTTGCAAGTGTAAAATGTCCAAGTTCATGAAAGAACACAATAAAACTAAAAATTAAGATTGCAAATATAATACCCAAATCTAACGATTACCTCCTGCTTTTGATTCGTGCGTAAGTTTCAGCTTCTGTCTCCAGAATCTGGTCAAGTGTCGGGTTCTCAATATTCTTATGTGCTCTCATACAATCCTCTATAATCTCTATAATCTCCAGATATTTAATCTCCCTGTTCAAAAATTGTCCGACTGCCATTTCATTTGCCGCATTGAATACAGTTGGAAGCGATCCACCTGTTCTTCCCGCTTCATAAGCCAGTGCCAGTCCGTAAAATGTATCCATATCCGGCTTTTCAAAATCCAGTTTTCCCATGCGCCAGAAATCCAGCCTGTCTCCCGGCAAATACCTGCGCTTAGGATAATAAAGTGCATATTGAATTGGAAGTTTCATATCTGGTGTACCAAGTTGTGCAATAATTGCGCCATCTTCATATTCCACCATAGAATGAATGACACTCTGCGGTTGTACAACGACTTGTACTTTATCCACCTCCACTCCAAAAAGCCATTTTGCTTCAATGACTTCCAGACCTTTATTGACCATAGTTGAAGAATCAATCGTAATTTTCCGTCCCATCGCCCAATTCGGATGCTTTAGCGCATCTTCTACCTGAATATTCAAAAGGTCTTCCTGTTTTTTCCCGCGGAACGGTCCACCCGAAGCTGTCAATAAAATCTTATGGATTGAATTCATCTTATTGCCTTGAAGTGACTGGAAAATGGCACTGTGCTCACTATCCACCGGAAGAATGGAAACCCCCATTTCTTTTGCTAGGGGCATAATGATATGTCCCGCAGTTACCAATGTCTCTTTATTTGCGAGAGCGATATCTTTTCCTGCTTTAATTGCCTCAACCGTCGGGCGGATTCCAATCATACCAACAACAGCTGTCAACAGTATCTCCACTTCTTCCATAACTGATACTTCAATCAGTCCGTCCATACCAGTTACGATTTTTACATCCAGATCCTGTACTTTTATTTTTAATTCTGCCGCTTTTTTCTCATCCCAGACAGCTACAAGTTTTGGCTGAAATTCCCTTATCTGCTCTTCCAGAAGCGAAATATTACTTCCTGCTGCCAGACCAAGTACCTCGATATCTCCATTTTCTCTTACGACTTCCAGTGTCTGTGTTCCAATGGAACCTGTAGAACCCAGAATTGCTATTTTCTTCATATTACCACCTTTTAATATATCATATGATTTCTCGTTACAAATTTCCCGCCAGCGCCATGGTCAGATAATAAATAATCGGAGCTGTAAATATTACACTGTCGAACCGGTCCAGAATTCCACCATGTCCCGGGATCAATTTCCCGTAATCCTTAATCTCATGATTTCTTTTGATTGCAGAAGCAGCCAGATCTCCAACCTGTGAAATCATTCCACCGACTCCGCAAATGATTGCGTATTCCAGAACTCTTGCCTGTGCTCCTGCCCACTGATTCACAGCTAATGCAAATAACACTCCTAAAAGCGCAGCCCCCAGTACGCCACCAATACCACCTTCTACAGATTTCTTTGGGCTGAGTTTTGGTGCCATCTTGTGCTTTCCAAGAAGCATACCAGCACAATATGCACAAGTGTCACAGCCCCAGGAACTTAAGAAAATCAACCATACAACTATGCCCCCATCTTCCAGCATGCGTGTCTGATAAATGTAGGACAACATTACTGCTACATAAAACACTCCAAAAAATACAGTCATCACCTGTTCAGATCTGTAATTTGGAAATGTAAATACATATACCGCCATAACTAATACTAAAAACACAATCGTAAAAAGTGTCATATACTGAAGATTCCCAGTATAGAGCAGTACATAATAGGCCACTGTTGCCAGATATCCTGCAAATCCTAAAAGTTTATTCTGAACTTCTATCACTTTATATAATTCTGTCAATCCAATCAGGCTGACAACCGCAAGCAGACCAAAAAGAACATTTCCTCCAGTTCCGACTGTCGCAATCAGCACAATCACCAGTATAATTCCACTTATGAGCCTTGTCTTAAACATCTTATTCCTCCTTCACGCCGCCATAGCGTCTGTCCCTGCGATTATACTGTTCAATTGCCTTCTCCAATTCCTGCTTGGAAAAATCCGGCCATGGAACATCGGTAAAATAAAACTCTGTATAAGCAAGCTGCCACAAAAGATAATTGGACAATCTCTGCTCTCCACTTGTGCGAATCAGAAGGTCAGGATCTGGAATATCGTGTGTATCCAGATACCTTTCTATACATGCCTCATTCACTTCTTCCGGCATAAGTTTTCCTTCTTTTACATCTTCAGCCAACGTGCGTACCGCTCTTGTGATTTCATCACGGCTTCCATAATTGATTGCAATTTGAAAATTCAATCCGCCATTATTTTTCGTTGCCTCTTCAAGCTCCAGAATTCTCTTCTGAATATCTTCATCCAATTTTGTAATATCTCCGATTACACGGACTTTCATATCATTTTTCGCTGCTGTCTTAAGACAGGTTTTCATGTAATTGCGAAGCAGCTTCATCAGAGCATTTACTTCTTCTTTTGGACGATTCCAGTTCTCAGTAGAAAAAGCATATACGGTCAGATATTTTATTCCCATGCACCATGCTTCTTCACAAATCTTCTCTACATTCTTACTTCCCTGTGCATGCCCATAATTACGCGGCATTCCTTTTGCCTTTGCCCAGCGTCCGTTACCATCTAGAATAATCGCAACATGCTGTGGTATATTCATAATATTATCCTCCTGCTGACTAAAATTATCTCACACATTTCAAATCTGACACAAATATATTTCAACATTCAAGAATGCCTCGGCATTCTTCTGTGAAAATTTTTTCTTATCAACATTAAATCTTATCAACATTAAATGAGGACAGCCCCCTCCTGCATATCTGCCGGGGCTGCCCTCTTCTTTTCATTCCAGACTATACAGTCATAACTTCTTTTGATTTTACTTCAACAGCACTGTCAATCTCTTTAACATACTTATCCGTCATCTTCTGAAGTTCATCTTCCAGATTCTTGATTTCGTCTTCAGAAACATCAGAACCTTTCAGCTTCTTAAATGCATCATTTCCATCACGACGGATGTTACGAATTGCAACTTTCGCCGCCTCGCCTTTTTTCTTAACATCCTTTGCCAGATCTTTACGGCGTTCCTCAGTAAGCTCCGGGAAAATCAGGCGGACTGCACTTCCATCGTTGTTCGGGTTGATACCCAGATCGGAAGTCAGGATCGCTTTCTCGATGTCCTTAATGAGCTTCTTCTCCCACGGCTGGATCAGAATCATACGCGGCTCCGGCACAGAGATATTTGCCACCTGCTGTAACGGGGTCGGTGCGCCGTAGTAATCTACTTTGATTTTGTCCAGTACATGCGGGTTCGCACGTCCAGCACGAATGGATGTATACTCATTCAGCAGTGCGTCATAGGACTTATTCATCTTCTCTTCGTAAACTTTTAATCTCTCCTGCATAAAATCCTCCTAGTTATGCGGTAACCACTGTACCGTTAATTTTTCCGCGCATTGCATTTACAATTCCGTCTTTTTCATTCAGGCTGAATACTGCCATCGGAACGTGATTTTCCATACACATGATGGAAGCTGTGAGGTCTACGACCGCCAGCTGCTTGTCGATCACCTCCTGAATCGTGATCGTATCATACTTCTTTGCATCCGGGTTGATCTTCGGATCGCTGTCATAGACGCCGTCGATCGCCTTAGCCAGAAGAATGCAGTCTGCATCCATCTCAATCGCACGCAGCGCTACGCCAGTATCAGTTGAGAAATACGGATGACCTGTACCACCTGCGAAAAAGATTACCTTACCTTCATCCAATGCTTTTAGAGCACTGTCCTTCGAAAACAGTGTAGTAAATGCGCCACATACAAAAGGTGTAAACACCTCAGTCTTCATCCCTACATGACGGAAAATATCAGATACATAGATACAGTTCATTACTGTTGC
>OLNS01002294.1_pt1 | contig 12775 bp, 8 predicted proteins | sample 1673031 | NCBI WGS metagenome assembly OLNS01 (sample SAMEA3136748, study PRJEB25190) | human gut metagenome | biome: human gut; feature: human-associated habitat; material: faeces | place: Austria | collected 2013
ACAAAATCACTGTGCGCCGCACCAGTTTGGTGATAAAACTACGGCTGAAGTGATGGTCAAATCTGGATAAGGCAAAGCTCATAGAAACACCCATGATAAACATAAAGAATGGGAAGACCAGATCTGTCGGTGTCAGTCCGTTCCATTCTGCATGCCGCAAGGGCGCATAAATAGACTCCCACGTCCCGGGGTTGTTCACCAAAATCATTCCGACAATGGTGATTCCCCGAAGCACGTCTAATGAAAGTAAACGTTCTGATTTCATATCGTTCTGATGACACCGGGATTAAATAAATCCCGGTTTGGTGAAGTAAAATCCATTCTCATTCAACCATTTAACATGCCATTTCAGGCGATTGGTGAAATCAATCCAGTTGCGGTCACTTCCCCACGCCAATTCTGAAAAGGCCTGAAGAGAAGGGAAAACATGCTGACCGAACTTCCGCTCATTGGGAATCATTTCCGTCCAGACACAGGCTTGGAAGCCTAATACATTCTGCTTCACAATATTAGGAAACTGGGGCTCGAACTCGAAGTTATACAAAGAGCTTAATCCTTCGTCCGAAGGCGTTGCGCTCAAATAGAAACGAGACCACTCCATAAATACAATCGGATAACCTTTCTGGGTAATCTTTCCCGGCTGGTCGGGCAGCCAGTCACGCCAATAGGTATAGATCAGGTCTTGTGGATCTTTCTCAAGAAAAGCATCGTCCCATCCCATCACTTTCTTACCTTTACCCTTCACATAGTTCGTCATTATCTTCACAAAGCGGTTTTGCAATTCATCCACTTTCTGATAACCTTCCTGTTGCATCAACTGCTGACAGACTTCACACTGCTCCCAATTATCCTTTTCCACCTCGTCAGCTCCTATATGAAAATACTCCGAAGGGAAGATTTCAACCATTTCATCAATGATAGATTGCACAAACTGATAGTTTTCCGGCCGGGAAGGGCAAATAGGATAAGAAAATTCTTCTCCCCAACCAGCTTCTCCCGTACACGACAGTTCGGGATACACTTTGATAGCCGCCGAGAAATGCCCTGGCATATCTATTTCGGGAACAATATCAATACCTCTTTCCAATGCGTAACTCACCAAGCCTTTCATCTCTTCTTGTGTATAATGACCACCATATTGCGAACCATTTCTCACAAAACGAGGATCTATCTCGTAGTTATAATCTTGTTGGGAAAGCTCTACGCATCTCTTGTCATACTCGTCGAAGTCACGCCAGCTTCCCTCCTGCGTCAGTAAAGGATATTTTTTCACTTCGATGCGCCAGCCCTGATCGTCGGTCAAATGCAAGTGGAGCTTGTTTATCTTGTAGAAAGACAAACAGTCTATCACCTTTTTCAGATAGTCAACTGTAAACATGTGCCGTACCACATCGATATGGAATCCGCGCCAGTCGTATTTGGGAGCATCCTTTATATCTACCATCGGAAGATATTTCGAGTTTCCCGAAGTGAAGAAATTAGCTTGTTCGAGTGCTTGCCTCAACGTCTGGATTCCCCAAAGAAGTCCGGTTTCCGTCGAATAATAGATGCAGGCCCCCTCTTTGGTTACGGTCAGACGATAGGCTTCTTTGGCCAGATCAGATTCTTGTTTCACCCGGATAAAGGCATGATCGTTGGAAGCGTCACTCGCGGAAAGAGACAGTTTCTCTTCCAGCGTGGATTTCAACAGTTGTGACGTAGAAGCCGGAATATTCTGGCTAACAGTCACATTCTGCGGAAGAGTGACTACCGATTCTTTATAATCAACTCTTTCCGGCAAAGGCATTACCGACAGGCGGGTCGGTACCCGTTCCGGATACCCTCCATTATCATTGTCATTGCACGACAACGATGTGATCGCACCTATTCCCAACAGGAATAATATACCGCTTCTTTTTATCTTATCATAGTTCATAACTTGTCTACTTTTTGTGGATTAATTTACTTTGAGAGTGCTTGTCACACTCTCTTTGTTTAAATAAAACAGTTTAGCTTTCACAACCGAAGCATCACAGGCTATGGGAGCTTCCCAAAGCGCTGAATCAAGAGTTGGTTCCGCTCCATCGGTCGTATAGCGCATCTCCCCTCCCCGGATGGGGGTGTTGGCATAGAGCTTGCCTTCTTTGAAGCAAAGTCCGGGGTGAGGCAAACGGAAGTTAATGTTTCGGGACGCCCAATGGGGCATTTCCTTCTCACTCGCTTTCGAATAGAACAAAGCCAGCGCTTTGTTGAAAGCCTGCTGTTCTTTCTCTCCTGCCAGCATACTCCAAGCGGGAAAAGCATTCCACCCGCGTTCTACCAGTCCGAGGATTTTAGGAAAGGTATAATATTCCACCCACTTGAAATCACGGATCGTTTCTGCAAACAATTGCGCTTGTACTCCTTGGATACGCTCCTTGCCGGATGCGGTCAAAACAGTTTTTCCTCTTTCCGCAATACCTAAATCGACCGGATTGCCAGCCATATCAGTACGCGAAGAGCGATAGATGTGATATGGAAGCATGGAAAAGCCTTTAGATTCATCCACATATCCGGCCCACGAGAGCCCTCTTTCATCGGGGTGAGCATCATAGGCCAAATCCAGATAGAAGTTGTTCACGTTGCAGAGGATCACCGGATACCCTTTGTTGGCTACCTGATAAGGTATTTCGTCCGCTTCCCATTCGGGAACTGTATTCCAGCAATATACTCCTGCCGCAAGCCTGTTCAAATGGCGGTCGGTAGCCTCCGAATGTCCCAACGCTGCTTCCTGCCAGCCACTGAACTGCACATGATATTGTTGCAGATAGTCTGCCATCTTCGTGATGTAGTATTCGGACAGTTCATGTGCACTCGTCATTCCATGTTCATCCATAAACGCCCGGCAGACAGGCGAACCCATCCAAGCTCCATCAGGCACTTCATCGCCTCCCAAGTGAATGGTAGTCAAAGGTACCTCCGCTTCTTCATACATAGCCATCAGCTCACGAATCACTTTTTCCATAAACCGATACGTGGAGGGCAATGCCACATTCATCACGTTATCCGTATAAGACTGTGCGGAAACATAGCGGGAAGTATCTTGAGCGTCACTCAACAAATATTCGACGGCCTTTTCAGGATCGGTGTTTATATATTTATGATAACGTGCTTTCATGGACACTATTGCCGCCCGTGCATGCCCCGGAGACTCTATTTCCGGGATTACACGCACATGTCTTTGAGCTGCATAACGCAATAAATCTATAAACTCTTCACGAGTATAATATCCGTTACCGGAGGTAGGTGCAGACGGATCATAGTTGCCATCGTAGCCCGGATACAAACATTCCAGTTCATCCGTAGTGTGTCCCCGACGTGCACCGACCGAGGTCAGTTCTTCCAAACCGGGAATCTGAAGACGCCAGCCTTCATCATCCGAAAAATGGAAATGCAGCACGTTCAGTTTATAAGAAGAGATGGCGTCTATCAGCTTCTTCAATTGGTCTGCCGTCGTGAAGTTTCTGGCAATATCCAGCATTTGTCCGCGATACGGCAAGTCGGGATAGTCACGGATAGATACAGCTTCCAAACGGAACGGTTTCTCTTGTCCTTTCAAAAGAGAGAGCAAGGTTTGCGTGCCATTGAAAATGCCGTGTGAAGTAGGAGCTAAAATATTTATCAGACTATTTCCTGTGTTCATCCGGTAGTATTCGTTGTTCACAGCTGTCTCCTGTTGCGGCAAATAATCCAGATGAACCGTTACCGGTGCTTCGGAAATGACTTCCAGCCCATAGAGTGTTTCCAACTTTTCTTTCAACAATCCTGCTTCGTTGGCAAAATCGGGATGAAAAGTCAGTTTCACCTTATTTTCTATGGTAACGTTTTCTTTACCGACAGCCGGAAACGCTTCCTTTACTGACGGGAAAATATCAGTTTGTTGCAACTTGGCAGTAGTCTCTAACGCCAAGTTTGAAGCATATATCTTATCAGGTGCGGGATACCAGTCTTCCGTCTCCATTCCTTGTAGCGGCTGTATGGTCAGTTCGACAGGCAAGGGAGTACCTTGCTTGCCGCCTGCCTGACTCACCCAGTAAGTACCTTCGGGAGCGTGTGACAGTTTTTTCAGTCCGTTGGTACAACAGAACGTCACAATCAGCGAATCTCCCGGTGCCAATGGCTGGAAGTTTTCCGCCGGATACATCCGGAAGAAGCTCGCATTTACTACCTCTACCTTGACCGATGCAGATTCGTCTTGAAGAATCTCACGAGGCAACTGCGAATAATAGATGATCCAGTCCTTTCCCAAAGGAGCATCTGATATATTCTTCAGGATAAATGAGTTCTCATAGTAGCCGGGCTGCACTTCGGCAGCTCCCATCTCCCAAGTCAATGACACGGGGGCTTTCGCCCCGTCAGCCGATTTACAGCCGGTCATGAACAGCAGGAGACACAGGCTTCCCCCTATCATATATAGTATATTTCTCATAGGCTTTCCTGTTTTTCTATATATCACTCTTTCAGACATTAATCACTCAATCGTTCGATGTGCAATGTTTCTTTGCCTACTCCCTGCGAAGTGTCGAAAGTCAAACGGTAATAGCCAGGTACGAAGCCGTCGCCACTCGTTATTCCATTGGAAGCCGATAGTTCAATTCCATCCGTATCACCGGACAACGAACCTGCTTGCAACTCCATACCTTTATCTTTATTCCATTGCAAATCGCTGTAAATTTCGATTTCGAAAGACTCCCATTCATGAGTGTTACTCAAATACACAGTAGTTTGATATTTTTGTTCACCAATCGGCACAATATATCCCAACTGTGATATATCTTCCAAATTCCAGCCTCCGCTATTGTAAGCCTCGTTCCAGACAGGAGCACAAGTGAATCCGTGTCCTACCAACCAGAAACAAGTAGGTGCGGTATCACTCATCCGTGCAACCCAAATATAATTGAATTTAGAAGAATAGTATATTTCCCAAGTTCCCGATTTGCGCAGGAAGGTAAACTTACCATTGTCCGGATTATAGCTAAAGAAGTCGCGGTTGTAAGCATGTTCCACATCTTCAAATCCACTCATTTCAAATTCTTCACCTTGAGTAAAACTAATCTGGGCACGGAAAAATCCTTCACTGGCTATCAACTCGGTTTCTTTAATTTTCAGGTTCTTCTGGTAACCGACGACACCCAGTTTAAAAGTCATCACGTCGAAAGTGATCTGTTCAACAAACCAATCCCGGTAATCAAAGGCAAAGCTGGGTCCCGACGCTTCAATAAGGACAGCTGTATTACTCTTTTCAGCAGCTCCCCAAATCAATTCCGCATCGTCCAATGATTCCGTAGTGGAGATTTTTCCGGTTAGCTCCATCGGATAGCCCTCTTCCGAGCCGGAAACTTCCGTCAGATACAGATAAGGATTCTCTGCGCTCCGGGTCATTTCTACCACCTCACCGTTATAGTGAAGATAGAGCACTTCCGGAATCTGTGGACGGACAATATGGAAATCAAACGTTTGAGTGACTTCACTACCTTCCACATTGATGGCAGTCAATACTACTTTAGCCTCCTGATTCTCTTCCAAGTCAGCCTCAAACGGGATATAAATTCCTTTCTCAACAATCGACACATCAGTGCCTTTCGTACGAATCGACTGCGAACTTACCAAGGTTTCACCCACCATCAATTTCACTTCCAGCGTAGACAAAGGAGTCTCCGGATCGTGAATCTTTACAGAGAAATAAAGAGAATCGGCAGCAGGAGTCTGATCGGTAGTCGAGAATTGTAGTCCTGATAGTTCAGGACATGAATATGGATACTTCACCCGACCATCTTCTTCGCTACATGAAGCCAGCCAGCAAACGGTTAGCCCCAGCAACCATAAAAACAGATTATTGTGTTTCATCATTTTTTCTTTTAAAATTTTACGTTCCTCTTTTCATTAATAACCTTCATTTTGAGTCAGATTGGTATTTTTATCTTTCTCTCCTTGAGGAATCGGCCACAACTGCCGGAAAGCCTGCAAACCTGCAAACAGCAATCTGCCATCTTTGTCTTTATGTTTCTGCATCACTTCCAGCAAACGGTTATTACGTACCAGGTCAAACCAACGCTGACCTTCCATATACAACTCCAATTGACGTTCATTCTCTACCGCCAAGCGGCCCCTAGCCTGTCCCATATTCTCATCCAGAGAAGAGGGAGCAAAGCCCGCACGTTCTCTAATGCCGTTCACGATTCGAATCGCTTCCGGAGTGCGGTCTAACTCTACCAGTGCTTCGGCTTTCAACAGCAGTATATCTGCCAACCGCATCAAAATGATATTGGAAGTCTTCTCGCGAATCTTATAAGACAACGGGTAACTGTCTGCCGGCCAATAGGTATCATAAGGCACTGATTTCCAAAGAATACTGGATGCATAACGGGTATCTTTCTCCTTGTCGAATTTAGCAACCAAATCATGAGTAGGCGTACAATAACGTCTCCAGGTCACCGAGCCGTCGTCTTCTTTCAGCAACACCCAATAAGCCCAGTTGGGAGCATCGGAGGTGTAATAGACTTCAAAGATACTTTCGGAAGAGAATTTCTTGTCAGGTTGCCACAACTCATCAAAGTTGCCGACCAGCGTATAACCCTCTGCTATCACTTTGTCGCAAGCTTCAACCACTTTGGCATAGTCGCGTGTTGATTTCTCTCCTCTGGTTGCCAACACCTTGGCACGCAAAGCATAAGCGGCGCCTTTGGTGGCCTGGAAAACTCCTTTATTTTTGCTTACCAGGTAACGAATGGTATTTTCTTCGTTCAGATCATCCAATATCTGGTCGTAGATTTTATCTGCGACAGAACGTTCAGGATACATCACCGGATACCATTTATCCAGATTCTCGGCTGTAATGGTCGGAATCAAATCCAGCACCATCGGAGCGTCTCCCCATAAACGGACGATATCGAAGTAGGCCCATGCGCGCAAGAATTTTGCTTCTGCGATGACCCGATTACGCTCTTCTGCTACGGTAGAGGCAGGATCCATCATTTTCGTATTTTCAATCACACTGGTTGCAGTACCAGCCATTGAATAATACTGTGACCAGACCAATTCTACCTTATAATTGGTAGAAGTCAGCTTCAACAAATCAAATTCTTGTTCGACCACGCCGTCTCCACCAATATAGCAATTATCGGATTGTACATCTCCAATGGTGTAATTTTCCGACTGGAATATATCTGCCTTAAAGCTTTCATACGCACCTTGCAACTCGGCTTGCGCATCTGCCAGACTTCCGTATTTAGACTCTTGATCTTCCGTTCCGGTACCCTCCTGCATAAAATCCGATTGCGGTTTCTCATCCAGAAAATTACTGCATGAAACGACTAAGACGCAGAGTACGACATAAGCTAACTTTATTATGTTTTTCATTTTCGCACCTATTAAAATTCAACATTCAAACCAAAAATTACCGCCCTCGATTGAGGATAAGTACCATAGTCCACTCCTTGGGCAACGGAGTCGCCGCCAAAAGCATTTACTTCAGGATCGTATCCCTTGTATTTTGTCAACGTGAAAAGATTCTGTCCGGTGACGTAAGCCTGCAATCTGGACAGATGTATTTTATTCAACCATTTCTTAGGGAAATTATAGGACAAAGTGACTGTTTTCAAGCGCAAATAAGATCCGTCTTCTACAAAACGGGAGGAGTTGTGATTGTTCTCTGTATTACCAACGCGGGGGACATTGGTAATCATACCCGGTCGTTTCCAACGATCCAATACACGAACCGACTGGTTTCTAAAGTCGGTCATACCTTCCATATCGATGCGTGACGCATTAAAAATTTTATTGCCCTGACTTCCCTGCAAGAAAACAGACAGGTCGAAGCCGGCATACGAGAATGTATTCGTCATACCATATATGAACTTAGGCTGGGCATTTCCCAAGGTAGTGCGATCTTCCGGATCGATAAAGCCGTTACCATTCAGGTCACGATAGATAATATTTCCAGTTTCCGGATCGACGCCTTCTGATATATATCCAAAGAATGTTCCCAATGGAAGACCTTCTTTCAGGATGACAGCTTTCTCCTTGGATTCATACATTTCAGCATAATAATAGACTTTATTCAAGCCGAGCTTCGTCAACTTATTCCGGTTGAAAGAGATATTGAAATCGGTATTCCACTGGAAGTTGCCTTTCAAATTCTGGGAAGAGACAGTGAACTCCATACCTTTATTCACCATTTCACCATCGTTTCTTGTCACACTGCTTGGCACTACATTCTCCGGCAGGCTGACTGTCAGTAGTAAGTCGGTTGTTTTTTTGTAGTAAGCGTCCACCGAGAAGGATAAACGGGAATCAAACATTGTCAGGTCGAGACCCAGATTCCACTGGCTTGTTTTTTCCCAAGTCAGTTCTTTATTGGCTGCCGAACCGGGTCTGATGGCAAGTCCCGGATATAAGTTACCTTCTGAAACCGGCAGTTTACTAGCACTCATGGAAGCCATGTAAGCGTAGTTTCCAAAACCGCCCTGGTTACCGTTCATACCCCATCCGGCACGTAGCTTCAAATCGGTTACGATGTCTTGCAAAGGTTGCATAAACTTTTCGCTTGAAATTCTCCAACCTGCCGAAACAGAAGGAAAAGTACCCCAACGGTGTCCCGGAGCAAAACGGGAAGAACCGTCGGCACGGAAGTTAACCGTCAGCAAATAACGGCTGTCATAATTGTACGCTATACGACCTAAAAAAGAGGCCAGCGTCCATGCGGAGGCGGAAGAACCACAAGCGTCTTTATCCAACTGATTGGCGGCGCTGATGGAATGAATATCGGGATAAGACTCTGCCAGATCGAAACCAGCCATCCAGGATGCGTTATATTGCGCACGCTGTTGGGTGGCTCCTCCCAAGATGGAAAGGTTATGTTTGTTGAAGGAACAATCATAGGTTAGCAAATTCTCAAACAGCCATTCGAAGTTTCGTGAGAAACTCTCTTCCACACGTCCTTTTGTACCGCGTCCGTCCGAAGTTGAGATCGGGTCCAGATAATAATCCCAGTGTTCATTAGTCAGTTCAATGCCAAAAGTTGTTTTGAATTTCAGACCTTTATATATATCAACCGTAAAGCCGAGCGAACCATTAATATGATCTGTATTCGTGTTGCTGTCTGCAGCATTGGCAGCCAGCGGATTCAGAATACGTGCACCATAAGCCTGTTCGTCATATTCGTTCGGATCATACGGGTTCCACTTCTGCATAAACGGAGGAGTATTCACTACGGACAAGATGGAACCGGCACGCAAAGAACTGCGGCTTTCGTTCACCCATTGTCCTCCTGTATGCGAATACGCAAAATTCAACGCCATCTTTAACCATTTTGTCTGCTCACTATCCAAATTCGCACGGAAATTATATCGGTTGAAATGTGCTTTCTCCACAATACCTTGTTCGTCGGAATAACCTCCGGATACAAAATATTGTAATTTCTCGGTTCCATTTGCCACGGATAATTGATAGTTCTGATTAACACCCGTACCGAAGAATAAATCAGTCCAGTCCACATAGCGTGTTTCATTTTCAGGAATATTGGGAGCAACGTCCGAAACAGCTTTCAAGTCTTTCATCAAGTCTTTATATTGCTCTGTGTTCAAGGCATCTATCTTCTTACCTAATTTAGAAAAACCCACATAAGCACTCATTTTCACCTGCGGTGCACCGATCTTTCCCCTCTTGGTCGTAATCAACACCACTCCGTTTGCCGCACGTGCTCCATAAATAGCTGCTGATGAAGCATCTTTCAGGATTTGCATACTTTCAATATCGTTCGGACTGATATTCGAAATATCATCCGACGGCAAACCATCTACCACATACAACGGCTCATTGGATGCCTGCACGGAAGTAGCACCTCTCACCCGGATGGTCACCCCGGAACCCGGCATACCCGATGGCTGCACAACTTGAATACCGGCTGCTTTTCCCTGAATGGCTTGTGCGGCTGTCATGATCGGACGCTCTTCAATATCGGCCGTAGAAACCACAGATACTGCCGTCGTAATATCTTTCCGTTTCATAAAACCGTATCCCACCACGACAACTTCTTCCAGCACTTGCGAATCTTCGCTCAAAGACACATTATAGATGTTCTGTTTATTGACCGTATGAGACTGGGAAACGTAACCGATATAGGAGAAACTGATTTTTGCCCCTATGGGAGCTTCCAAAGAGAAACGTCCGTCGATGTCAGTAGCGGTCCCAATATTCTCTCCTTCCACTCTCACGGTAACACCAATCAAAGGTTCCCCCCTCCGATCGGCTACAACACCGGTTATTGTTTTCTTATCTCCTTTCCGGGAGGCGTTTTGTTCGGTTTTCAGGGTAAGCACTACTTGCTTGCCCGATTCTATCTTATAACTAATAGGTGACCCTTTGAAAACTTTTTCTAAAACCGAATCGATACTTTCATTGTCCACTTTCAATGAAATCTTTTGATCCAATCCGGGAAGCTTATCCGTATAAAAGAAGCTGTAATCAGCCTTCTTCTCAATCACTCGTATCGTCTGGCGTATTGTCTGATTCTTTACAGAGAAAGTGATCTGCGCACTTACCTCTTGAGACACAAACAACAAGATACAACAGAACATAACAAGCCTGAATATGATATGTAATTGTTTTCTCATTAGTAATTAGCTTTAAATTCTTTAAAATATAAGTCTGAAAATCAGACTTTTTATTATCTTTGTGAAATCGTGATGCAAAAAGGATTCCCTTTCCCTTATCCGCATAAGGAAAAATTTCTTTTTTACTATCATGTATAAACCGTATTTAATTTCAGGGTGGAATTATGCTGCTACATAATTCTACCCTCTTTGTTTTATTATGAGGTGTCTTCCATAAATCGTCTTTTTTTAGTTAATACTACTTCCTATTTTCACCGTATCTCCTTCTAACTTATAAGTCAAAGGATAAGTAAGGCTTATAATGTAAAATACATTATGCAAACTGCTGTTCCGGATGGTTCCGGAAAACGGCACATTCTTCAGCTTCTCCGAGTCAAACACGACTTTCACCCCGTACATCCGCTCCAACGTGGTCGCGATCTCTGCTAAAGGCGCTGAATTAAAAATCAACATATTGTTCCGCCAAAAGTCGATTTCACGCAGATCCGAGATGGGCGATTTAGTAAATGTCTGCTTGTTCTTATGATACTCTACCTTTTCACCGGGTTTCAACAATGTGGTATTCGCTTTATTAGAAACCCTGACACTTCCTTCCGCCAGCAGTGTCGTGACGGAAAGATCGTCGCCATATCCCTTCACATCAAAGGTTGTTCCCAACGCTTCTATCTCCAAATCATTGCAGCAGACGATAAAGCGCTTGTCTTTGTTCTTTGCCACCTCAAAATAGGCTTCTCCGTCTAAATAAATCTTTCGGTCGGATTTGTTATACTCCGCATCATAAGAAAGATGAGTAGCCGAATTCAACCAGACTTTCGTTCCATCAGGTAAAGTCAGGTTCGCTTTCTGCCCGTAATCTACTGCAACCATGAAAGGATCCTGTGATACCTTATTTATATGTCCTACTCCGAAATAAGTGGCCAGTCCCAAACAAACCGGTAATAATATAGTGGCCGCCACCTTATATATAATAGGTTGCCAACGCCGCTTCTTCGGATACAGAATTTTGGGTTCATCCAAATTCCGCTGCAGATGATTCCACATTTCTTCTTCCACTGTCTTATCTATTTCGACAGCTGCTTCTTTCCACATTTGCTCGCAAAGCGAATTAAACTCATCACGAATCCCCGGTTTGCGAATCCATTCAATGAGTATCCTTCTTTCTTCAGAAGAGGCCTCCTTCTTGAAGAATTTTTCCAATAGTACTATGTAATCGTGTTGCTCCATAATTTTCCTGTTCTATATATACTAGCCTTGAGAGACAGAAAAGGACTACAAGAAAATGAAGATAAGTTGGATATTAACTTTTATTAAAGGTTAAGCATTAGATATGGTGCAGGAAGAGAGAAACAGAAAAGGCAATCGTCCCCAGTTTGTCACGCAGGAAATCCAAAGAACGATGTACCTGTGTAGCAACAGTCTTTTCTGATATATCCAACTGTTCAGCTATCTCACGATAGTTCAGCCCGGATTTCCAGTAGAGCATAAAAACTTCCCGACGGGCAGGAGGCAGTTCTTCCAAAAGTTTCAGGATATATTCTTCTAAAAATAAATAATCCAACTCTTCATCTATCTCTACGGATTCGTCAGCCGATTCATTGGATAGTTTATCCACATAATTTTGAAGCAGGAGTTCGCGCCTTACGTAATGGTATACCATATTTTGGGATATCTTAAAAAGATAACCGCCCAAGTTCCCTTCCAAATCAATATTGAGCCGTTTCTCCCAGATTTGGAGAAAGATATCCTGTGTAATATCCTTTGCCACCCCGGCATCGCCTATCATAGAAAGGACAAAATTGTAAATGCGAGCATTGTATGCACGATACAACGCTTCAAAAGCATTTTTATTTCCTTCCTTCAATAATTGAAGTTGTTGGGTGGTAATCATCATCAAATAAGGTTAAATCATATATGGACTCAAAAATAACGAAATAACTAAAGCCGACAACCAAAGCGCTTGTTAAAATTTCAATAAATCAATATCTAAGCTTTTAAAAAAGAATAGGATATAAATGCATATCCTATGTATCTCATATCATAAATTCAGCCATTTTGCTATAAAATTAATAGAAATTATTAATCAACAGCTACAATTTCGAACTTTTATTCCTACATTTGCGGTCAAAACATTTGCAGAAATATAA
>OLNS01002300.1_pt1 | contig 12748 bp, 9 predicted proteins | sample 1673031 | NCBI WGS metagenome assembly OLNS01 (sample SAMEA3136748, study PRJEB25190) | human gut metagenome | biome: human gut; feature: human-associated habitat; material: faeces | place: Austria | collected 2013
TTCAACAACTATCCTCCGACGCGCAAGGTGCTCTTCGGCCTCAAGGCGACCTTCTGAGAATGCGGATGATTCGGTGATCTAAAAACAAGAATGCTATGAAAATATATGGAATAATCCTTTCTGTTCTGGGGGCCGCCTCGGTTGCGCTGAGCACTTCCTGTCACGGGGAACTCGACGTCACGCAGTCCGACAAGCTCAACACCACCAACATGTGGACCAGCGAGAGCGACGCCCTCACCGCCACTACCGGCATCTACTACCGCCTGCGGCAGGCGTTCGCCCAAAGCAAGGCCAATCCTTTCTTCTGGGGCGAACTGCGCGTCGGCCCGGCCATGTGGGGCAAGGGCACCGGCCGCTCGCTGTGCGACAACGACATGCTGGACGTCATGCTCAACACCCTCAGCGCCTCCGATGCCTCGACCGACTGGAGCTATCTTTACACCACCATCGACCAGTGCAATCAGGTGCTCAAATACGCTCCCGGAATCGGCATGTCCGAGGACAATATGAACTACTGTCTGGGCAACGCCCGTTTCATCCGGGCGTACTGCTACTTCTGGATCGCCCGCGTGTGGGGCGACGCTCCGGTGATTACGACTCCGACCGAGGGAACCGGCGAGGCGATCTATCCCTCGCGCCATCCGGTCGCCGAGGTCTATGCCCGGATCGAAGACGACCTGAACGCTGCGGCGGGGTATATCAGGACCAATGCGAAGGGCTGCTACTATGCGACGGCCGACAACGTCAATCTGCTCCGTGCCGACTTCGCGCTCTGGATGTATGCGGCGGGCGGCGGCGACGGCTACCTGACCATGGCCGAGACGGCTTTGGGCGCGGTGCAGTCGGCCGGCCTGCTCGACCGGTTCGCCGACGTGTTCAGCATCTCGAACAAGAAGAACAGGGAGATCGCTTTCGCCCTGCATCTGGAGAACGGCGAGTATACGTCGGGCAGCTACTTCTCCTACTTCATCTGGGGCAGCACCCAGATCAAGGCCGAGTACCGCAACGCTCCCGACGGGGTGCCCGTCAGTTCGAACCAGTGGTTCCTCTACTCGGACGACTTCATCGGGTTCCTCAAGCGGAGCAAGGAGCTGGGCGACCAGCGGACCGATGTGACCTACATGGAGCGCACGGGCGTCAGCGATATGTACGAAGTCATCCAGTGGCCCAACAAGCTCATCGGCAATATCTCTACGGGCACGATGGTCTGGGAGCAGGATTTCATCCTCTACCGCTATGCGCAGTATTACACCATGCTGGCCGAACTGCGCTACCACCGGAAGGACTATTCGGGAGCGCTCACGGCCCTCAATACGCTGGCGCAGCGCGCCTACGGCAAAGCGAATTTCTATACCGACTCCTCGGCCGCGGCCGTCCGGCAGGCGCTCGTGGACGAGAACCTCAAGGAGTTCGCCGAAGAGGGCAACGTCTATTTCACGCTGATCCGTCTGGGGGCGATCCATGATTACAACCCCTACCGCTATGTGGACGGGCTGGGACAGTGCGGCATCGACACGTCGCGCCCCAACCAGCTGCTGATGCCCGTGTCGAAGAAGGCGATGAACAAGAACAACAAGATCACGCAGACACAGGGCTGGTCGTAACGGTGTATTGTTTAATGAAAAAAGCTGACTCAGAATGAAAACATTACGAATGCTATATACGGCGGCGCTGCTTTCCGCAGCCATGCTGCTCGCGGGCTGTTATTCGACCGATACCGACGACGACCTGCTTTCGACGGCGACGCTCATCAGCATCTATCCCTCGACGGTCTCGGTCGGCAGCGCCGCCGCGACCCAGAATGTGGTCGTCACGCTCGCCCCGAAGTCGAAGCGGAATCTGGACTGGTCCTGTTCGGTCCAGTCCGCATGGGTGACCGCGGTCCGGGAAAAGGTCCCCGGCGAAAGCACGGGAACCGTTTATGAGGACGCCGTTGTCCTCGCCTTCCTCGAAAATACGGCTTACAAACGTCAGACGACGCTTACGATCACGGCCTCCGACGGCACGGTGCTGGAAGTCCCGGTCGTGCAGAAGGGCATCTATGCCGACGCCTATGTGAAGGCCGCGCCCGAATCGCTGACTTTCATGGCCGAGAATCCGCAGCCCGCTGCCGTTGCGATCGACACCAATATGGACACCTTTGCGGCCGTGTCCGATTCCGACTGGTGTACGGTCGTCGATAACGGCGACGGCACGATAACGGTGACCTGCACCGAATACGGCGACAATACGGCGGACCGCACGGCCGAAATCACCGTCACGGCCGGCACGCCCGACACGAGCGAAGCCCGGACGGTCATTCCCGTCACCCAGCTGCGCAAGGACGTCTACTGCTACCTTTACGGCAGCGGCGTGCCCAAGTACCCGACCCGCGAGAAGTGGGGTCAGATGACCAAACTTTCCGACCGGGTGTATGTGGACAGCGTCTATGTCAAGAACGGACGTTTCTCGGTTTACACTACCGAAGGCGATACCTACCACCTCGACGGCGCCGGCAATCTCTCGGCAGCCGAAACCGACCTGACGGTCGATGTGGCCGGACTGCGGATCGTTACGCTCAACCTGAACGAGAAGACCTATTCGATCGAGCGCATCACGACTCCCAACTGCCTGCCCGACAGTGAAGTGGCGAAATACGCGACCTCGACCTACACGGCCAACGGCCGCACCAAGGTCTGGATGCGCGCGGGTCTCGACTGGAACGGCGGCGAGAATATCGGCGGCATCAAGCTTGGCAGCCGCATGGTCTCCGATGCGAACAACGTCGGCGGCTATACGTCGAACGTCAGCAGCTACGAGACGGTCCGTGTGAGCGATTACGACGAAGTCGAGAGCGGCGGCAAGGCGCAGGGCGAAGTGGAGATGTCCGCCAAATACGGCCGCATCTATACGCTGACCGAGTTCCTGACGGGCACCCCGAAGGCCGCCGTTGAGCTGGCGCGCCTGCTTACGGACTGGCCGGCGCAGTACCGTCCCGGCAGTACGTTCGTCGATGCCGTCGGCAACGATATCCCCGTGAGCAGCGTGAAGTCGCTTGCCTCTGCCGATTTCGAGAATACGCCGAGTCTTTCGATGCAGATTCAGGGCATCTGTCCCTACGGCTGGCATGTAGCCAACGTGCAGGACTTCTACGACATGCTCTGCGCCGCGGCCGCAGCCAAGGGCGTGACGCCGAATCCGCTCAGCGCCATGATCGGAAAGTGGAGCGTGCCCGATGTGCTGCGTTCGGCCGAAGGGCGGCGCCGACGCGCCACGCGGCCGCCGATGCGTTCGGATTCGACTTCTTCCCGCAAGGCCGCCGGCTGTTCAAGTCCGGGTATCAGTATTATGCTTCCCGCGGCGAGATGTTCATCTGCCATCCGGGCGGTTTGAGCAGCGGCGTCTACCAGTGCTGGCGTATCAATGCGCTGACCAACAATGCCGCGGACCTGACCGTCAGCACCACCTATAATATCGGCGACTGCTCGGCGTCGTTCCGCTGTGTCAAGAATTACGAGAATTTTTAAGGACCGACCGGCTGCGGGGCATACCCGCCCTGCGGCCGGATCTTAACAACGAATCTGAATTATGAAAGTACTGAAACTGCTCCTGCTGTTTGCGATGGGCGCTTCCCTTTCGCTGGCAGGCTGCGACGACGATTACCTGTACCCGGTCGAATATCCCGTGTACGATCCCGACGGCGGTTCGGATAACGGCGGCGGCGATGAAATTCCCGTTCCCGAAAAGGTGAACAACAAGGTCGTCGCCCACCGCGGCGGCTCGGCCGAGGCCGGGACCGCCAAATATCCCGACAACTCGATCGCTTCGCTCAGTTACGCCATCAGTCTGGGGTGTTACGCCTCGGAGTGCGATATTTACTGGACTGCCGACAACAACGTCGTCGTCGCGCATGCCGCCAACGGCTGTTATGTGAACAACCTCAAGCCGTGGGAACACACGCTCGACGAACTGCGTGCCGCGGGCAAGCTCTCCAACGGCGAGCTGCTGCCGACGTTGGAGGAGTTTATCGACGTGGCGCTCCATGCCGGAACGACGCGGCTCTGGCTCGACGTGAAACGGATCGAGGTAGGCGGTGCGACCTCCAACACGGCCGAGTCGGTCAAGGCCTGCTCGCGGGCCTGCGAGATCATCAGGGTGAAGAAGGCCCAGCATTTCTGCGAGTTCATCGTTTCGGGCAATGCCGCCATCTGGGCGGGATGTTATTCCGCGGCCCAGCTGGCCGGCATCAAGGTCGGCTGGATGAGCTACTCGGCGCCTTCGGCCTATAAGTCCTATCTCGATCCGTGGGCGAACCTCGACTACTCGAACTTCTTTGCCGGCGGCGCCGAAGTTTCGAATCCGAAGTACCCGCTGCAGAGCTACCTCGACGCCGGTGTCGCGCTGAGCGTCTACAATGCCGATACGGACCCCGAAATGACCTACGTCCTGAAATATTACCCCAAACTGAAGGCCGTATGTACGAACTATCCCGCCAAACTGCTCGGCAGAATCGGGTCGGAGGGGCTGTAGTGCGTCGCACCCGAATTTTTACGGGAGTCTTTATGACAGAAAGTGAGCCGGACGGTCCGGCTCACTTTCCGTTTTGCGCCCGCTCCGGAAGCCGCCGCGCGGAGAGTTTCCATGGTAGGATCTGAGATTTCCCGGACCGCGGATTTCCCGGACTGCGGAATAAAATAATTTGGAAAGTTTGTAATGCCGGGCATTTGTTTTAATTTTGTTCAATCCAAAATTACGACGATGCAACCTCGGAACTTTTTTTTCTCCTTCGGATTCTTGTGGATCGTGCTGTTGTGCACTCTCTTGCCGGGGTGTGCCGACCGTCCGGAGTATTCGTTGCAGACCGAGGCGGCATTGGAACGGCTCGACGCGGAACTCGCCAACAAGCCCCGCTACCAGCAGTGGCGGCAGGAGCAGGCCGACGCGCTGCGCAGCCGGATCGACGACGGACTGCCGCCCTTGGAGCGTGCCGAACGGCTCTTTGCCGTCGCCCAGATTTACGTGACTTTCCACCTCGATTCGTCGGCCTATTATGTCGAACGGCTCTACCGGCTGGCCGAGCGGACCGGGTCGCGGCACGTGCGCCGCTTCGCCCTGCTGGGCGACATCGACGTCTGGCTGGGGCGGGGGCAGGTCAGTCTGGCCGAGGAGCTTTTCCGGAAGATCGATACGGCCGGTATGACGCCCGGCGAATACAGGGCTTGGCATTCGCGCTACAGTTCGGTGGCTTCGCGCCGCTACGACGAAGCCGCGGATTCCCTTCAGAAGAGGGCGTGGGGCGATACGCTTTCCCATATCAGGAAGCTCTCGGTGCCGGGTTGCAGCGACCAGACCCGTACGCGCATGGCCGCCGCGCGGCTCAGCGAAACGGGTCGCTACGACGAGGCTCTGCAGCTGCTCGAACCGCTGACGGCCAAAAACCTGAGCCACCAGAATTTCGCCCTCGTCTACTATTCGATGGCGCATATCGCCAAGGGGCAGGGCGACGAGGACCGGATGCTCTATTATCTGGCCGAGTCCTCCATATCCGACCTGCGCGCCGGCACCCGCTCCTATTCGTCGCTGTACGATCTGGCCCTCGAACTTTTCGACCGCAAGGATTACGACCGGGCGACGGCCTACATGGGTTCGACCTTCGACGACGCGATCCGCTGCAAATCGGTGACGCGGATTCCCAACTCCTCTTCGGCGGTGGTGAAGATCAACGAGGCCGTGATTTCGAATATCGCCCAGCAGCAGAAGCTGATGTCCCGCACGATCTGGCTGGCCGGGATTTTCCTGATCGTGCTGATCGCGATCCTGTGGTTCGTCCTTTGGCAGCACCGCCGTCTGCAAGGCAGTCACGAACAGCTGATCCGGATGAGCGACCTGCTGCGCGAGAAGCACGACGAACTGCTGAAAAAGAACGACCATATCCGCGACATCAACAACGCGCTGGTCGATTCCAACCGCATCAAGGACCGCTACGTCTGCCATTATATCGACCTTTCGGTCCATTATATCAAGCAGATAGACGCCTTCCGCCGCGAAGTGTGCCGCATCGCCAAGACCAAGGGCGCCGACGAAGTCGTGCGGCGTCTCAATTCGTCGCAGGTGATCGACGGCGAGTACCAGAAATTCTACCAGTCGTTCGACAGCTCCTTTCTGGATATCTTCCCCAACTTTATCGGGCAGGTCAACGAGCTGCTGCAACCTGAGTTCCGGTTTACGCCGCGCTCCGATTCGTCGCTGACTACCGAGCTGCGCATTCTGGCCGCCATCCGGCTGGGGATTACCGACAGCGGGCATATCGCCTCGCTGCTCAACTGCGCCTCGGCGACGGTCTATACCTACCGCACCAAGCTGCGCAATGCGGCTCTCGACCGCGATAATTTCGAGGAACAGGTCTCGAAAACAGGGTTGTGACATGTCCGGAGTCTATATAATCCGGGGTTTGGGCGTGTTTTTTATTTTTCTGGAAATCAGTTGTATATAGACCTATATAGTTCTATATAGTTCGATATGTACGCTGGAAAATTCATAAAATAAAGGTAACTTTGTCTTGACCGTCCGACGCAGGCCCTAAACGAGTCTGTCCTCCGGACGGCGCCCTTCGCCGCGGCCTGCCGCCGGGCGCGGGACGATGCCGGAGCCGACCCCTCCGGATGAAGGCCGACACCAATATATAAAAGAACCGATAAACCTTAAAGTTATGTTATCTCGATCCAATCTTTGCAGCGGACTCGCCCGGACGTGCGGTTTCGCGCTGCTGCTTGCGACGGGCGTTTCGTGCGCGTCGCCCCAGAATGTGCTCACCGAAGCCGAGGCCGCCGACGGCTGGGAGCTGCTGTTCGACGGCAAGACGCTCGACCAGTGGAAAGATTACAACGGCGATTCGCTCACGCAGCCGTGGCACGTCGTGGACGGCTGCATTCAGGCCAACGGCGACGGCAGCGACCTTTCGGGTTACATCGTCACCAAGAAACAGTACGAAAACTTCATCCTCGACTGGGACTGGAAACTCTCCTACGGCGGCAACAGCGGCATGCTCTACCACGTGCTCGAAGATCCCTATTTCAAGGTCCCCTATGTGACGGGTCCCGAATACCAGCTGATCGACAACGACGGCTGGGAGGCCGAGAACGCTCCTACCAAACTTGAGGAGTGGCAGCGGCTGGGCGTGGATTACGCCATGCACCTGCCCGATCCCGATTCGATGTTCGTCAACCCGCAGGGCGAGTGGAACAACTCGCGCATCGTCTGCGACAACGGCCATGTCGAGCACTGGCTCAACGGACATAAGATCCTCGAATTCGATGCCTACACCGACGACTGGTTCGCCCGCAAGAACAGCGGCAAGTGGGAGACGGCTCCCGAATACGGACTGGCCCGCCGTGGCGTCATCTGCCTGCAGGACCACGGCTATCCGGCCTCGTTCCGCAACCTGAAGATCAAGGAGCTGCCGCGCAAAGCGGGCCGTGAAGTCGAGCTTTTCAACGGAAAAGACCTCACGGGCTGGGAAGCCTACGGCACGGAGAAGTGGTACGTGGACAAGGAGGGTAACCTCGTCTGCGAGAGCGGTCCCGACAAGGAGTACGGCTATCTCGCCACGCGCGAATATTACAACGACTTCGACCTGACGCTCGAATTCAAACAGCTCGCCAATGGCAATTCGGGCGTCTTCTTCCGTTCGTTCGTCGAGCCGCCCGTGAAGGTCCACGGCTGGCAGTGTGAGGTGGCTCCCAAGGGCCACGACACGGCGGGCATTTACGAATCCTACGGCCGCGGATGGCTGGTTCAGATTCCCGACGAGAAGGAGAACATCCTCAAGGAGGGCCAGTGGAATACGCTGCGCCTGCGGGTCGAGGGCGACCGGGTGCAGACGTGGCTCAACGGCGAGGAGATGGTGGACATTACCGACGCCAAGATCGGCGCCGCGCAGGGCCGCATTGCCCTGCAGATCCACGACGGCGGCGGGATCAAGGTGCAGTGGCGCAATTTCCGCCTGACGACTTTATAAACTACTAACATTCCGATAAACATGAGTACCTCCCGTAGAGATTTTCTGAAAACGCTGGGCGGCATGGCGCTGCTGACGATCGTCCCGCGCCAAGTGCTCGGCGGCCCGAAGTTCACCGCTCCGAGCGACCAGCTCACCAAAGGCATCATCGGCGTGGGCGGCATCGGCAAGAGCAGCTACCACTTCACCAGCAACAAGGACTGCCGGCTGGTGGCAGTCTGCGACGTGGACCGCAAACACCTCGAAAGCGCCGTTGCGCTGGGACAGAAGAAGTTCGGCGAGACGCTGGAAGCCTACAGCGACTTCCGCCGCCTGATTACCGACCCCAATATCGACATCGTGCATATCGCCACGCCGCCGCACTGGCACGGCATCATGGCCGTCGAGGCGGCCAAGGCCGGCAAGGACATCTGGTGCGAGAAACCGATGACGCGCACCATCGGCGAAGGCAAGCGCGTAGCCGAAGCCGTCCGGCGCAACAACCGCATCTTCCGCCTGAACACTTGGTTCCGCTTCAAGGATACCTTCTATGGTCTCGGCACGACGGTCGAGCCGCTCAAGAAGCTGATCGACAGCGGCCTGCTGGGCTGGCCGCTCAAGGTGACCATTTCGGGCACCACCGGATTCACGTGGAAGTTCTTCTGGGTGGGCCGGGAAAACCTCGCTCCTGAACCTGTTCCCGCCGAGCTGGATTACGACATGTGGCTCGGACCGGCGCCCTACAAACCCTACAACAAACACCGCGTGCACAGCACCTTCCGCGGCTATTGGGACTACGACGGCGGCGGTCTTACCGACATGGGCCAGCACTACATGGACCCCGTGCAGTACCTGCTGGGCAAGGACGAGACGTCGCCCGTCAAGATCGAGGTGGACGCTCCGCAGCAGCATCCCGACGCCGTGGGCATTTGGCGTAAAATCGTCTATACCTACGACGACGGCTGCCAGATCGTCCTCGAAGGCGAGGGCTTCGAAAGCGAGGGCGACACGCCTTATATCGAAGGTCCGCTGGGCAAGGTCTACAAGGGTTTCCGCTGCACCATTCCCGACGTGATGGAGAAACTGGCCGAGATGCCCGATCCCGAACCGCAGAACACCGATTTTCTGGAGTGCGTGTGCACGCGGCGCAAATTCGCGCTCGACGAGCAGATCGGTCACCGCAGTTCGACGCTCGTGAATCTGGGCGCCTGCGCCCTGCGGCTGAACCGCACCCTGCACTTCGATCCCGACACCCAACTCTTCATCGGCGACGATGCCGCCAACCGACTGATCGATCAGCCGATGCGCGGCCCGTGGCATATTTAGCACCTGTTACCATGAAAAAGATAATCACACGACTGTTTATTCTGGGCGCCCTGATCGCCCTGCTGCCCGCAGGGGCCGCCGCCCAGCAGCTCGACGCCCGGCAGCGCAACGCCGAAACCGTCGTTGCCGACGGTCTGGCCCAGCTTCCGGCCGCCACGCCCGCCGTTTTCAACGAAGTGATGGGCGAACTTGCCGCTACGGGAAGCGCCGGTGTCGAAATGATCGCCGGCATGCTCACTCCCGCCGACAAGGGTAAGAACGCGACGCTCGAATACGCCCTGAACGGCATCACTGCCTATGCGACCGCCCCCGGAAACGAAGCCCTGTGCGCCGATGTCCGCAAGGGACTGGTTCGGGCGATCGAACGCTGCGCCGACAACGCCAACCGCGCTTTCCTCTTCTCGCAGCTGCAGCTCTGCTCCGCGGCGGAGGACGCGGCATGGATACTGCCTTATCTGGACGACTCCTATCTGTCCGACTATGCGATCCGTGCGCTGATTTCGACGCCCGGCACCGAGCCGGTTCTGCTCGCCGAGGCCCGCAAGGAGGGCCTTGCGGCCGAACGGAAACGCGCGCTGGCCTATGCTTTTGCCGAAAAGCGGATGACGCAGGCCGAACCCTTCCTGCTGGGATGGCTCGGCGGCGCCGACGCCCGGACGGCCGAACAGATTTACAATGCGCTGGCTGTCTGCGGTTCGCGCGCTTCGCTCAAACCGCTGGCCGCCGCAGCCGCCGAGGCCGGTTACGGCTGGGATAACACCGGCGCTGCCGATGCCTATCTGCGCCTGCTTGCGAACCTCGTGGCCGCGGGAGACGCCCAGCCGGCCGTGAAAGCCGCCAAGGGCCTGCTCAAGTGCGACCGCCAGTATGTGCGTGGTGCGGCTCTCGCAGTACTTGCCGATGCGCTCGGTACCGAAAAGGCGATGCCTTACGTACTGGCCGCCGTCAAGGAGGGACCTGCCGAATACCGCTATGCCGCTTTGCAGACGCTCGGCAAGGGCGACGACGAGATCTTTGCGCGGGTTGCCGCCGGCATGCCGCGCTATGACGCCGAAACCCGGACTGCGGTGCTCGCGTGGCTGGGTGACTGCGGCGCCGTGTCGCAGAGCGGTGTGATTACGGGCGCCGTGACTTCGTCCGACGACCGGGTCGCACGGGCCGCCATCGAAGCTTCGGGCCGTATCGGCGGCGAGCAGGCGCTCGCAGCGCTGGTCTCGGCGCTCGAAGGTCCCCATGCCGAAGCCGCCGAGAAAGCCCTGCTTGCCTTCAACGGCCGCATCGACCCGATGGTCGAGCGGCTGCTTGCGCGTGATGACGCCGAGGTGCTCGTTCCGGCCCTCAGGCTGGCCGCCGCACGCCGCATGACCGTGGCCGCGGACCGCGTCTTCGCACTGCTGGAGACTTCTGACAAGCAGGTGCGCGAAGCCGCCTATGCCGCTCTTCCTTATGTGACCGGACCCCGCCATATGGACCGTCTGGCCGGACTGCTCGATGCCGCCGACGGACAGCATGCGGCGCAAATCCAGACCGCGCTGATCCGCACTTCGGCGCAGCTTCCGGCCGACAAACGCTACGGCGCGATCGCCGGCTACATGCGGGCGTCGAAAATTCCGGCGCGCTATTATCCCGTGCTGGCGCAGACCGGCACCCCCGAAGCCGTCGCCAGCCTGCTGGCCGGATTCCGCGAGGGTGACCGCGAAGCCGCTTTCGCCGCCCTGCTGACGGTCGAAAGCCCTGCGATGACCGATATCCTTTACCGCATCGCCGCCGAAAATCCGGCTCTGGCTGACCGCGCCCTGATGCGTTATGCCGACCTCTGCGCCAAACAGCCTGCGACTCCGGTCCGCCGCTGCCAGCTCTACCGGCAGGGACTCGAACTCAAACCCTCGGCCGCCGTGCGGAACAAACTGCTCGGCTACCTTGCGGGCGTCCATGAAGTGCCCGCCCTGATGCTGGCCGCCGACTACCTCTCCGACCCCGCAACCGCCGGAGCTGCCGCCGCGGCCGTGAAGACGATCGTCGCCAAGAGCGCTCCGATGCCGGGCGGCGAGGCTGTCCGCAGTGCGCTGGAGCAGGCCCGCGAGGTCTACAGGGAGCTGGCCAAATCCGACGCCGATGCGGGATACGCCGTCGATGAGATCACCGGACTGCTCGGCAAAATCCCCGCTGCGGGCTTCGCTCTTCTTCCGACCGCGGGTCTCGAAGGATGGACCGCCGTGACCGCCGATCCCGCCGGTGAGCGGAAACTTTCGGCCCGCCGGATCGCCGGCCTGCGCAAAGCCGCCGCCGAAGCGATGGCCGCGAACTGGAGCGCGGACGGAAACGCCCTCGTTTTCGCAGGCAAGGCTCCGAGTACGATCGGTACCGAAAAGGAATACGAGAATTTCGAACTCTGGCTCGAATGGCGTTCCGAAGGCGAAGCCGGGCTTGCCGTACGTTCGATGTCCCAAATCCGGCTGGGCGGAACCGAAGGCACCGGCCTGAAGACTCAGGGGCAGACCGATACCCCGGCCGCCGCTGCGGACAACGCTCCCGGCACATGGAATACGCTCTACGCCAAGGTCGTCGATGACCGCATCACGCTGATCGAGAACGGGGTGACGCTGGCCGAGAACGTCGTGCTGACGAACCCCTGCGCTCCCGGCGAACCGGTCTGCGTACGCGGCCGCATCGAACTGTCGGGTCTGGCGGCTCCCGCCTGCTTCCGCAACCTCTACATCGGCGAACTGCCCTCGACGCCTGTTTTCGAACTTTCGCCCGAAGAGGCGGCGCAGGGCTACGAAGTGCTCTTCGACGGCCGTTCGCTGCACAAATGGACGGGCAACACGGTCAATTACGTTCCGCTGGACGGCACGATCGACGTGACCGCCTCCTATGGCGGATCGGGCAACCTCTATACGGTCAAGGAGTACGGCGATTTCGACCTGCGCTTCGAATTCCGCTTCCTGCGCCGGGGCGTCAACAACGGCATCGGCATCCGTACGCCGATGGGCGTGGACGCCGCCTATCACGGCATGGAAATCCAGATTCTCGACCACGACGCGCCGATCTACAAGAACCTGCGCATCTACCAGCAGCACGGCTCCGTCTACGGCATCATCCCGGCGCAGGAACACGTCGTGTTCGGCGATCTGGGGACGTGGAATACGATGGAGATACACGCCGTGGGCGACCGCATTACGGTCACGGTCAACGGCCGCGTGATCCTCGACGGCGATATCCGCCAAGCCTGCAAGGGACACAACGTCTCGGAGGACGGCTCGAAGAAGAATCCCTATACCGTGGACGGCAAGAACCATCCCGGACTCTTCAATAAGAAAGGCCATCTCGGTCTGCTGGGCCACGGTGCGGGCATCCAGTTCCGCAACCTGCGCGTGCTGGACCTGAGCGCCGGCCGCCAATAGACGGCGCTGCCCGCCTCCCGTGCGGATGATCCCGCACGGGAGG
>OLNS01002301.1_pt1 | contig 12743 bp, 13 predicted proteins | sample 1673031 | NCBI WGS metagenome assembly OLNS01 (sample SAMEA3136748, study PRJEB25190) | human gut metagenome | biome: human gut; feature: human-associated habitat; material: faeces | place: Austria | collected 2013
CCCCAGCTCGATCAGCCGCTGCTGGATCTCCTTCGGATAAAAATACGCACCGTTCACCGCATCATTGCCCACCGCGATCTTCACGATGGCCGTCAAAAGAATACAAATAAGGATTGTCTGAATGATTAACATATATACCCTCCTAAAAAGAAATAACGTTAATTAGTCTAAGCTAACCAACGTTATTCTAACATACTTCTTCTGAAAATTAAATATAGGAACTACGAAATTACATAGGACAAGACCTACGGCCGGGCACTTCCTCTCCGGATACATAACCTGCATGAAATTCCATATTGATGTCCCGAAGCTCCTTCTTCCCGTCGATGTATGCCTGATACATTTCCGCCAGTCCCGAAGTACAGCCATCACAGTTGGCTTCCATATATCCCAGAGACTCCGCAACGATATGCTCCCGCTCTTCTTTTGTGGTATCCTTAATCAGATATCCTGCCATTTTCTTTTCCTCTCTTGTATTTCTTTTACAGCCAATGTATCACAGCAATCTGCCGGGTGCAAGTTTTTCTCTGCATTTAGAGTAATCGAAAATCTACGACCGAAGAATTCTCTCATAGATCTGCAAATCCTCATTCTTAAACACATTAAAGATCACATTTTTGACACTGCTGTCAGGAGTCTCCTCCAAATACTCCTGTACCGTCTGTACGGCAATCTGCGCCGCCTTGTCGTTCGGAAAGCAGAATACCCCAGTGGATATACCGCAGAACGCCACACTTTCCAGCCCGTATGCCGATGCCAGTTCCAGACAGGACAAGTAACAGACCGAAGCAATGCGCAATGTTTCTCCGTCAGTTTTCCCTGCACAATAGGACCTACGGTATGCAGGACATAACGGCAGGGCAGATTGTAGGCTTTCGTGATCTTCGCCTGTCCGGTGGGTTCCTCATGCCCCTGTTCTTCCATCATCCGGGCGCAGTCCAGTCGCAGCTGCACCCCCGCAAAGCTGTGGATGCAGTTGTCGATGCACTTATGATTCGGCACATAACATCCGGTCATTCCACTATCCCTTTTTCCTTCACAGCTTCCTGTAAATAGGCATCCTGTATCCTCAGAAATTCCTCACTGCATCGCTTGGGCGCCCGGATGTTCATCAGTCCCCGCAGAAGCTGTCTCTGTTCATCCTCCTGCATCGGAATTTCCATCGCTTCATATTCCGGCCGCTCCCGCAAAAGTGCCTGGATGAGGTATTGTCTTCGTTTTTCCTGTTCTCCCATTTTGCTTCTTCTATGCTCGTTTCTGCTCTTTTTACGCTCTCCTGTAATGAAATCATTATATCCCCCATCGCCGGGATCCGTAAAGCAGGCACAATAAAGTGCCCCGGTTACCCAAAAGATACTATTGGGACAAACATATAAACCTGCAATTGAAATATTTTTACGTTTTTGTAACAATAGGAACAGGAACCTTCGTTATGACTCATAGAAAGGCCTGAGAACAACAAATGATATATCTGATGATGATCGACGCCGAAGAAGACAAACAAAAGTTTGCGATTCTCTATGAAACCTATCGGCACCTTATGATGAAAGTAGCTCTGAATGTGCTGAAGGATACTTTTCTTGCGGAAGATGCCGTACATGAGGCGTTTATAAAAATTGCGAAAAACATGGAAAAAATAGGGGAAATCGACGCCACGGCGACGAAACGCTACCTGCTTACCATAACGAAAAATGCGACTATAGATATTTACCGGAAGCGAAACCATCAATTTCAACGGGAAATCTATGTGGATGAGCTGGAAGAATGTAATGTCCCGGTGACTTATGCGGAGACGAATGTGGATGACGGAATACTGGACATCCTTAGGCGCCTGCCCGTAAAATACCGGGATGTATTTCTCCTCAAATACTCCGGCAATATGGACAACGATGAAATCGCAAAAGTATTAAACATCACCGAAGGAACGATCCGGCAGCGATTATCCCGGGGAAAGATTATGATACAGGAAGCTTTGAATAAACGGGAGGAAAATAATGAGATCCATGGAAGTAACGGATGAATGGCTCTATCAGCATATGCCTGTGGTGGACAATGCCATGATAACAGCATTAGAAAATCAGGTTGATCGGGAATATGTATTTTCAAAACGTTTTGAACAAAAAATGCAAAAAGTGATCCGCCGGGAAGCCCATCCGGTGCTGACCGGTGCACAACAGCTCCTAAAACGCATTGCAATCTTTTTCACCGGTATCGTATGTGGCGGACTGGTTCTGACGTTAAGTGTGGATGCCTATCGGGATAAGTTTTTCATGACACTAAAGACCCTGCGCGAGGATGCTACGCAGTATAACTACTCTTCCGAGGAAAAAGATGCGGTACTCGCTCCTACGATACCGACCTGCATCCCGGAGGGCTATACAGAGACAGACCGAAGAGACAGTCCTCTTTTTTGTGAAATTTTCTATGAAAACAATGCCGGAGAACAGCTCATCTGGGAGCAAATGCTAATTTCCGCAAATAATGCCCTGACACTCGTATTAGACAATGAATACGATACCGAAGAGGAACATGTCATCGGCGGTCACATTGCCACGGTATATACTTATGTGGATGGTTACGCCATGGCTTATTATGAAGCTGACAATTATGTATACGTGATCACCGCAGATCACATGACCGCCGAGGAAATGTTTCAGCTCATTGCCAGTATGGATATCTGATTGTATAATAAAATAAAAAGGAGGCAAGAACCATGATGCGAAATAAAAAATTAAGAACCGTTTTCTGCGGCATTCTGATTTTTCTGCTCGTATTTGCCTTATTTTGCCTTGGAGACTACGGGATCCGCTATTATCATACTCCCATCAAAAAGGATTATGACTATACCGGAACCGGAATGCTGGTCAGTCTGACGGAACCGGATACCTTCGAACAGGTATCGGTGGAGATCCACGGGAAAGCCTTACATTATCTCTGGGGGAATCAGGAAGACGCCATAGCGGGAAATGTCTGGATGAACGGAGAGAGGCTTTTCGTGGAAGGTGCGGATGACATGGGATTCTATGCACCTTTTATCGATGAAGAACCCTATTACTCCTGCCTGACCGAATCTGTAACAAATATCCCGGGAAATATGTTTCTTATCTCCCGGGATCTGAAAACCGTATTCTGCGGTGTACTTATGGATGGAAAAGAATTTCTGCTGATAATACCGGCAGAAAATAAATCGGATGCCGACCGTACCCTGAAATCCGGTCTGGAACAGTCCCAGCCTCTTTCCCGTTGGCTGAGTGACTATCCCTTATTCCTGTAACTGCCCATCCACAATGCGCACTATACGTTTCGCTGACTGTGCAACACCCAGGTCGTGGGTGATCATGACGATGGTGTTGCCCATATCGTTCAGTTCCCGGAACAGCTTCAGTACTTCCTTACCGCTGGTCTGATCCAGAGCACCGGTAGGCTCATCCGCCAGAAGGATCGCCGGCTGTCCCACCAGTGCTCTGGCAATGGATACTCTCTGCTTCTGTCCGCCGGACAATTCGTTGGGCTTATGTCCGATACGATGATCCAACCCCAGCAGTTTGATAGTATTTTTACACTTTTCTTCTGCTTCTTCATGGGTCATGCCACGCATCAGCAGGGGCATGATAATATTCTGCATGACATTGTAGGTCGGGATCAGCTGATAGTTCTGGAAAATGAACCCGATCTTCTGGTTGCGCACCATGGTCAGATCGTCCTCCTTGGTCTTGTGGATTGCCATGCCATCCAGATAATATTCCCCACTGTCCATCACATCCATACAGCCGATCATATTCATTAACGTAGTCTTACCGGAACCGGAAGGTCCTAAGATTGCCACATATTCTCCCTTATTTACCTGAAAATTGATGTCCTTCAAAATCGGCAGACGCTCCTCTCCCAGCATATAGCCTTTATTTATATTTTTCATGGTGATCATTGCGTTTTCCATCATAATCCTTACACCTTTCGCACTACTCCTGATTTAAAGCTTCTACGGGGATCAGTCTTGATGCCTTATATGCCGGATAGAAGCCGAAGATGCTTCCGGTGAGGCCACCAAACAACAGCGACAATACTGCACCCTGTACCGACAGGGACACTCTCACGTTGAACAGCTGCACGAATGGCGTAATTCCAAGAGCCACCAGCACCCCCAGTACCGCTCCTACCAGACTGGTAAAACTTGCCTCCAATAAAAACTCCAACAGGATATCCTTTCGGGAGCAGCCCAGTGCTTTCAGAATACCGATCTCGTTGGTACGCTCCTTGATGGATACAAACAGCACGTTCATAATACCGATACCGCCAACGATAAATACGATCACTGCCATGGAGATCAGCAGTAAGGTCAAAGTCTCATTGGAAGCAGAGGCTGCCTCCATCTTGCTTCCGGCATCGCTGATGGTAAATGTGGTATTGGGATAGCTCTCTTTTAAGGCACTCTCCACATCCGTCATTACGGTATCCACCTGATTCACATCCTCCGCAATGACCGTGATGGTTGGACTGATATTCGTACCGGTAATGTATTTGATGCCGGTTTCGTAAGGTATATAGATCGCCGTATCCGGACTGATGCCGGATGCCACAGTTCCCATCTCGGATAGTACCCCTGACACTATATAGGGGCGCCCATCAATATAGACTGTACCGTCATAGGCATCGTAGGCGCTGCCAAAAATTTCCTTTGCCACGGTGGCACCCAGTACGCACACCTTTTCCTTGCTCTCGTTGTTTTCTTCTGTGAGGAAATCCCCGATGGCCATTTCCAGATTACTGATGGCAGCATAATTGTCCTCCACACCGGCAATGGTGTAATAGGAAGCAGAGGTCATATCGCCTCCCTCCACCGATGCTGTAGTGGAATAAGAGATCGTAGTTGCAGAGATTCCGGAGACAAAGGTCGCCAGATCATCACAGTCTTCACTGGTCAATGTCACGGCTTCGCTCTCTTCCTCCTGTCCGAATCCGAAGAATCCGCCGAAATCCCTGCCACCGCCGGGACCACCAGACGTACCGCCGCCGGAACCTCCTCCGGGTCCTCCGCCCATGTTGGTGACGGTAACGCTTCCTCCACCGCCCGGCATTTCAAAGCTAAAACCGCCACTGTCACTGCTGTCACAGGAAATATCAATAGCTCCGGCATTCAGGTTCTTGAACTGTTCCGCCACTTCTTCTTTTCCGCCGGTACCGATTGCCAATACCAGCATAATAGTGGCAGATCCTACAACGATACCGATGGAAGTCAGGATCACTTTGAATTTATTCTGTGACAGGTTCAGCCACACCAGACGCAATATTTCAGATAATCTCATATTTTACTTCTTCCCTTCCATTGACCTTGATTTCCTGCAGGTCTCCGCTCTACTTCGTAATGCTGCTTTCAATCAATACGGTATCTCCTTCTGCAATATCTCCGGAGATCTCCACGTTATAACCATCTGACAGTCCTGTCGTTATTTCCTTTTTCACAATGCTGCCATCTGCAGTCTTCACTTTTACATAAGTCTTGTCATCCTCTGTGATAATGGCTCTGCGTGAGACATACAGCACTTCTTCCGTTTGTTCCGTAACGAAAGTCACATCTCCTGTCATGCCCTGGAACAGTCCGGAGACATCCCCTTCTAATGTGACAGTTACGTCATAAGTTATGTTTCCACTGGAATCCGATGTCGCATCTCCGATAGCCGTCACCTTTGCCGTAAAGATATCTTCCGGATATGCCGTCAATGCAATATTCGCCGCAGATCCCAGAGAGATATCCGTCATATCATCTTCATCCACTGTTACCGTCATGGTCACTTCGTCCATATCGTATAAGGTAACCAGAGAGGTTCCGGTACTGATCTTGTCTCCGACCTCCAGCTTCACGCCGGTGATGACACCGTTGTATCTTGCACATACTGCATTACCATCGATATAAGTGCTGAACTCGTTCCATTTTTCCAGAGTCTCATCGTAGGTTTCCTGCTGATCGGACAGATCCTGTTCCAGATACCCCAGCGCAATATCGTAAGTCTCCTGTGCGGTATTGTAAGCCAGCGTCCGCAGTTTTTTTGTCTCGGCTGCGGTCAGTTTTCCCTGCCCCAGTTCCCGCTTTGCTTTATTATAAGCGGTCTCGGCTGTGGTCACATTTTCTTCTGCCTGCTCTACCTTCTGTTCCAGTTCTTCCTTCTGCTGTTCCAGAGAGTCCGCAGTAGACTGTGCCTGTGTCGTCAGCTGTGCAAAATAGACATATCCATAGGTATCATCTGCTGCGTCCGTACTGTTCAGGCTGTATTGGCAATTGAATAATACCTGTGCCGCGTCTTCGTAAGCAGTTGTTACTTCCTCCAGCTGTGCCTGATAATCTTCCAGACTGGTCTGCGCCTGCTCCAATGCGCTTGCTGCAGAATCTACCGCATTCTGTAGCTCCTGCAGTGTGGTGCTGTATTCGGTATCAATATAACTGCCATAGGCAGTGCTGCTGTCATAAGTATATTTTGCCTGCTGTCTGGACAGGGTCTGGTCAGCCTCTACGGCCTCCAGATCTGCTTTTGCTTTCTCTACGTTGGACTGTAGTTCCTCTTCCAGATCGGAGACACTGTCTTCTTCCAGCAGGTACAGGGGATCTCCCTCGGACACCTGCTGCCCCACGGAGACCACTACCTCTGCCACGGTCAGGGTAGAATCGTCACCATTGCTGCCGGAGCTGCTGCCGCCCATATTGAAGATCTGACCAAACATGTCTAAGCCTCCCTGAGCTCCGCCGCCGGAAGCACTCATGCCGCCAAATCCACCGGAACCAGAGCTACTGCCGGCAGTACTACCGGAGGAGCCGCCGGAGGAACTGCTGCCGGAGGTATCCGTTCTCTGTAGGGCACTCATATCCAGATCAAAGGTCTGATCCACCGTACCGATGTCCACAGAGCCGCTCTCCGTCACACCTTTGACCAGTGTACCGTATTTTACCGTGGTCTCTTTATAAATGACTTCCGTGTCGGAACCACCGGAGAGACCAATGGCACCAGCCACTACAGCGATCACACAGACACCACAGACACCTGTGGTGAGCTTGCGTCTTTTCGACCAGCTTTTCCATGATCCAATCCGGCGCATTTGATTTCTTATATTTTCTTTGATCTTTTTCCCATTTTCATTCTGCTTCATAACTGTTCCCAATCATTCCTGTCTGTTTCTCAACATTTGCTCCATCCGCTTGATTTATTGTCCTCCGGGACCGCGCGGCATTCCGCCGCCGAAGCTGCCGGAATTACCACCCCCGGGACCACCCTGGGGCATGTCACCGCCTCCCGGCATCTGCATATCCTCCGACATCTCGAACTCCGTATCACTGCCGACTGCGGTATCAGAACCGCTGCCGGAATCGGCAGTCTCCTCCGTACTCTTGACTTCTGCCTCGGAGCTGACCTTACTTGCCAGGTAGATGGTATCGCCCTCTTCCAGTCCTGACAGGATCTCAATGTCCACACCGTTGGTAATGCCGGTCTCTACCTCCGCCAATTCCCTGCCACCCAGTGCTGTCTTACGATAGACATAGGTCTTGCCATTCTCTTCTACGATCGCCTTACGGGATACATAGAGGACATCTTCTTTTTCTTCGGTAACGAAGATCACATCTGCCGTCATGCCGCCGTAGAGCTGCTCCAGTTCACCTTCCACGCTGATCTCCACAGTGTAGCTTACCGTGTTGCTGTAATCGGAAGTAGCCGTGGTATTGATGGAGAGGATGCTTCCGGTATAGGAATCCTCCGGGTATGCCGTAAAGGTGATATCTACCGCATCTCCAACCTGCAGGTCCACAATATCCTCCTGGGTCACATCCACGGAGATTCTCATGTCATCCGACGTTGCATAGGAAAACAGAGCTCCTGTCGTCGTCAGGCGATCTCCCGCTTCGTAGCTGACCTCTGTGATCACACCATCCTCTGTGGCATAGAGAATACCATCACTTCCGACGAAATCTTCAAAGGCCTGTAACTGTTCTTCCCGTTTTTCCTTCGTCTCTTCCGCTTCCTGTAAGGTCTCCTTCAGATCTTCCACGGCAGCGTTGTAAGTGGTCTGGGCATTCTGCCCGGTGATCACCGCTTCCTGATAGGTCTCTTCTGTATCCAGCTTATCGATTTTTTGCTTTGCCTGTGCCGCTGCCAGCTGGTTCTGCAGATCGCTAATAGCACTTTCATTCTCCGATAAAGCATCCTCTGCCTGCGTCAACGCTGATTTTGCCTGCTGGTATTTGGATCTGGCACTGAGATAACCATTCTGGATCGTAATAAAATTCACTGTATTATCGGTTCCGGCGCCTTCATAACCTTCTTTTGCCGCTTCGTAGGTCTCCAATGCATCCTGATAATCTTCCTGAGTTTCTGTCAGCTTCTCCTGCAGAGAAGCTGTATTCGCCTGCTTCTGCTCCAGCTGTACCTGCAGAGATGCCACTTTGTTCGCCACGCTCGTACCGGAAGTATTGCGGATGGATGCCGCATAGGAAGCACTGATCTTCTGGGTATCGTAGTCGGTCTGGGCTTCCAGCAGGGACAATTCATAGGTACTCTCTGCCTCCGCATAGTCTGCCTGCGCCTCCACTACCGCATTTTGCAACAGCGCCCGAACCGCCTCCACGCTGTCTTCCGTGAATTTCAGCAGTTCCTCGCCTTCGGTGACACGCTGCCCGCTGGCGGCGTAGATCTCCTCTATCTTCAGATATTTTTGTACGGTATCATCGTCATCATCACTGTCATCCTCGTCATCATCACTGACGTCCAGATTCAGATCGTAATCTATGGATTTTGTGTTGTATTCCAGAGAGCCGCTCTCAGTAACACCTACCTTTAACGTACCACGCTCCACCGTCTCTTCTTTGTAGATCCACTGTTCTTTCTGAAGTAACGGTGCGATGAACACGGTATAACTGGCCGCCAGAATCAGCAGAAACAGTGCGATCCCCGCCAGGATCAGTTTTTTCTGCTTCTTCGTGAGGGATTTCAGTTTATCAAAATGTGGGCTTTTTAATTTCATGACTGTGTCTGTCCTCCCTGCTGTTCATTTGCATTTTCCGTAGATTCCCCGTTGTCGGAGCCGCCTTTCGGCATGCCACCGTTTTCCGGCACTTCTCCGCTGCCCGGGACTCCTTCCGGCATGCCACCGTTTTCCGGCACTTCTCCGTTACCCGGGGCTCCTTCCGGCATCTCACCATTTTCCAGCTTTTCGCCGCCTCCGGGACCGCCCTGCGGCATCGCATCGCCGTCGGACACATCGTCAGGTCTGCCCTGCATACTCTGTCTCTGCTGTAACTGCTCGATCTCTTCCTCCGTCATGCCGAAGACTACGGTGACGGATTCGTTGGCACTTAAACTGTCCTCCTCATCTTCTACATTGATCTGTACCGTCACGCTGTAAGTGACACTGGTACGGCTGCTAGACGAGGATACCGGATCAATGGCTGTGATCACACCGGTATATCCGCTGCCTGCGGAGGACTGCACATAAGCACTGTCGCCTACAGTCAGTTTTGTAATATCCGACTGATCTACCGATACGGTGACCGTCAGCTCCTTCGGATTGCTGTAAACGAATACCACTGCATCGGAAGTCAGAGCCTGCTCCGCCCGCACCATGGTCCGCAGGATCGTACCATCCTCAGATGCATAGAAATATCCGTCCCCCACACTGCTTTCAAACAATTCCAGATTCTCCTTGGCATCTTCATAAGTACTTTCCAGAGCTGCCAGATCGGACTTAGCTTTTTCCACCGTAGTGTTATAATCGCTCTCTGCCCGTTCTGCGCCGGACAGGGAAGTCTCATAGGTCAGCTTTGCCTGCGCCTGCTGGATCTCATAATTTTCCTTCGCCTCCGTGACGGCCTGTTGGAGACTGGAAAGCTTTAACTGCAAAGTTTGTAATTCAAAAGCAGCATTAGTTAATGCATCCTCATATTTATCCTCTGCTTCCTCCAAATCTTTCAGATTTTGTTCCAGAATACTGTAAAGAGAAGCTAAAATGCTGGCGTTGGAAGTTCCGCCGCTCTGCATATTAGCGCCGGCTCCGCCACCGATCTGTACCGAACCTCCACCGCCTGTGACCTGCGACCAACTGATACCCCATTCGTCCATCTTGTCCGTCAGTGCTTTCAGGTTCTCATCATAGATTGCCTGATACTCATCCACTTTGAAATAACTCTTATAGGAACCGTCATTCACATAGGATTCATACTCTGCTATATCATCCTCGGCATCCTGTAATTCCTCTTCTGCCCTGGTCACAGCACTCTGCAGACTTGCTACGGTCTCATCATAGACTTCCTTCGCCTGCTGTCCGGTGAGGATGGCACTGTCTCTCGTATACTCCGCTGTGATCAGGTTCTGCTCATATTCGATAGCTCCGGTGCGATACGCAAGCTCCGCATCCTCCAGTGCTCTCTCCAGTTCCTTTCTCGCTTCCGCCACACTTTCTTCCGTCAGCTTCAAAATCTTATCCCCGGCAGTTACTTCTTCTCCAGACACGGCATATACTTCCTCTATCTCCAGATTGGTCGTCAGATTCTCCACATCGAAGGTCTCCTCCGTAATACCGACATTGGTAACACCTGACGCAGCAGTCATATCCTCCGTGAAGGTCAATCCCGACATATTAGCCGGCATGGAAAATTCTGATCGATTGCCGTTTCTATGTAATATCACCACTGCTGCCACCGAACCACCGCCCAGCGTGAGTACCAGTACCAGCGCAACGATGATCCACTTTTTACGCCCTTTTCCTTTTTTCTCTTTTTTGTTTTTCTTTTTGGAAAAAAATATCTGTTTGATCTCTTTGTTCTTCACGGCGAACCTCCGATTGCTATTCCGTCCAAATTCCGTTGTTTTCTCAAGTATAGTTGGATTTTGTATTGAAAAAGTGTTCACTCTGTGAAAAATCTGTGTCCTGTAGGAGCTTTTCCCCCTGCTTACGTCTATGCAATTACACAAATAAAGCACAAAAAGAAGGCCCTGTTGGAGGTTGCTTTCGCAGAAGTCTCTAACATGACCCTCTATTATAAGCTTACAGATTCGTGCTATCGCGCTAATATGCCCGGAAAAACAAATCACCTCTTCTGGGAAATACAGATATCCTCCAGGTTCTGCGCGCCCTCCGGTCCGATGGGTCTGCCGCCTGTGGTGATACCCCATCCTGCACGGATCTTGATAATATCGTCGATCTGTCCCTGGGACAACAACGTCTTCTTCCCTAAGATGAAGTTGTTCATCATCAGGATCTTCGCATAATATTCCGTGGTCTCCATGCGGTAATAAGCCTGCATGAGATTGTCACCCCAAGTCAGCGCGCCATGGTTTGCTAACAGTACTGCATTGAATTCCCGGCAATAGGGAGCTACCGCTTCCGGCACTTCCTCTGTGCCCGGCAGAGCAAAATGCACTAGCGGCACACAGCCCAAGGACAGTACCCCTTCCATCAGCACCGGTTCTTCCAGACTGATGCCTGCGCAGGCAAACGCCGTTGCTGTAAGGGGATGTGCATGTACCACACCCTGTACCTTCGGGTTCTCCTTGAATACTCTGAGGTGCATCTTGATCTCGCTGGAAGGCTTGTGCGTTCCCTCCAACACATTCCCGTCCAGATCCAATTTTACCAGCATGTCCTCTGTCATAAATCCCTTAGAAACTCCCGTAGGTGTTGCCCAGATCTCATTATCTCCGACTTTACAGGAGATATTTCCGTCGTTCGCTGCCACGAAGCCGCCCTGATACATCCTGCGTCCTACCTCTAAGATCATCTGTTTTGCCTGTGCATCTGATATATATTCCATACTAATCTCCATTCCGCAGACGATTCCTTCCGTCGGAGGAATCCTCCTTTTCCGTTCCGGCATGCAATAATATATTACCTTATTGCCCTTCTCCTTGTCCAGCTGATATTCCCAATAATCTTTTATGCATGCTTCCTAAACATATTCTTTCGTAACTAATTATCTTTCCCTAGGTATTGTACCACATTTCTATTCTTTTTTATGATACTAAAATACTTATGACCCGCCCCGATATGAGCATAAAAGTGGTATGATAATCCCTCGATATGCGAGTAGAGGGTAGGGTGCCATGTGCCAATGGCACATGTTTAGCACGGACCGAAGCGGAATGAAATATCTTCTCATGTCTATACAAAAAAACGTCAAAATGCTATAATTAAATTTAAATCACTTTGCCAACACATACGAAGGAAGCATAGCACTATGACACGGAAGAAAGTTAAATTTTCTCATACCAAATGGCTGCTGCCGTTATGGATACTTCTTATCGGCAGTATTGTCTTATATATGATCGCTCATGCGGTACAGCAGAACGACTCCAGGCACATCCGCACTCTTGCGGAACTAAATGCTGTAACCTACGGTGATAACATGATCGCAGATCTGAATGCCGGTATCAATATCACGGATACACTGGAGCAGCTTCTGATCAGTACGGACGGCAGAATCGACAAATTTGATATCATTGCGGACAGAATGATGGCAGATTACGTCCAAAGTATCCAGCTGGCTCCCGGAGGTGTCGTAACAGATATCTACTCCACTGAAGGAAGTGAAGCAGGTAAAATAGATCTGATCCACGACAAAGACCGCGGAGAGATCGTCAATTATGGAATTGATCATGATCTGCTTGTCATACACGGGCCTTTTGAACTGAAGCAGGGAGGTTACGGCATTGCTATCCGCAATCCTGTTTTTTTACAAGACGAAAACGGCAATTCCTATTTTTGGGGAC
>OLNS01002309.1_pt1 | contig 12725 bp, 10 predicted proteins | sample 1673031 | NCBI WGS metagenome assembly OLNS01 (sample SAMEA3136748, study PRJEB25190) | human gut metagenome | biome: human gut; feature: human-associated habitat; material: faeces | place: Austria | collected 2013
CAGATTCCCGGCAGCCTAGAAGCCAGCCCCCGACGAAGCCCCAGCGACAGGCAACACACGCCTCACGGGCGTCCCTTTTCACCAAAAAAAGCCGAACCAGCCACATCCCGCAGCCAGTTCAGCTCAAACCATACAACTACAAACTCACTCACCATCAACCCAGGCAAGCAGCTTCCCGGTAAAAACCCTATTAAAGAAATGAATCACCGGTCCCAGCCCAAAAGCCGTCACCAGCGTACCAATTCCAATCACACCACCTGTCAGATAGCAGATCAGCGCACAAAGCACATCATTGGACATCCTGTGCCAGAAATAAGGAATCTTCGGCCATCTCTCTGTCATGATCAGGGAAAGGCTATCATAAGGTGCAACTCCCTCATCCGGCATCTGATACATAGACAAGCCCAGACAACAGATCACAACACCCACACACAGTGCCACCAGGCGAATCGGCAAAGCTGTAAGCTCCAATCCAAACACACCAGTATAAATATTATAAAAGAACGTAGTAATATAAGCCAGGCACACCGCATTCACAATAGTTCCAATTCCCAGGAATCTTCTGCCAAAAGCAATCTCAATGATCAACAGCACAATATTCACGATCAGCTGAAAATTACCATAAGCCATACCGATCATATCCGCAACCGCCATATTCATTCCACTGAACGGATCCGTTCCAAGCCCGGCCAGCTTGAAAATTCCAATCCCCATACCTGCAAAAACATTTCCGATACACATGATCAGAACATGCTTCCAGTTAATGTTCTTCAAATACTCCCCCATAAACCTTCTACCTTATCCTCTCTGAAAATATTGTCAGGCAGATATCCGCGATCCACCTTCACTGCGCAGGATCCATACCGGATAATACCTTAATAACCAGCCTGCTGCAACGCTTATATTCTATCACACCCCCTCACCCCTGTAAAACACAAAAACCCCAAGAAACAACAAAAAGCAACAAAAAGCAACAAAAAAAGACATCCTGCAGACCACATTATATGATCTGCAGGACATCTCTCTTTTTCATATCACGCTGTTAATTCAATTTCACAATCACCAGTCAATCCTGAATCTCTCATGGCAGAGCTTCGTCATTTCAGATATCCCGAAAAATTTTTCCAATATCCAATATTATTTAATAAACTTAACCTCAGGATAAATTGCCTGCTTGGCAGCCTCTTTACGCTCATTAAATACAACCTTGTTCTCCTCAAACAGGTTACGTCCCTGTGCATCGATAGATACGATCAGCGGTCCAAACTCCTTAACCTTGTTGCACCATAAAGTCTCAGGCATTCCAAGCTCATCCCAGTGATGCTCAACAATCTTCTCAACCTCTGTAGCAGCCACAACTGCACATCCAGCCGGGAAAACACAGTGGATCGCACCGAATTCCTTGCAGGCACGCTCAGTGTTCGGACCCATACCACCCTTACCAACGATCACTCTGACGCCAGTAAGCTTGGTAAACTCATACTCAAATTTCTCCATACGCATGGAAGTTGTCGGTCCTACAGAAACCATTTCATAATCATCCTCTGTACCCTCGATCTTACGAACGATCGGGCCGGCATGGAAAATCGCTTTGTTGCGGATATCATACGGAAGCTCTCTTCCATACTCAACCAGACGACGGTGAGCAACGTCACGGCAGGTCATCAGATCTCCGTCCAGCCATACAATATCGCCGATTTTGATATCAGCCAGGTCTTCTGCGCTTATAGGTGTAATAAGAACTTTTTTATCTCCTCTGATTTCGATCATGATTTTTCCCTCCGTTTATATTAAGCATTAAATTTCCATGTGGAATGAGTATCACAGGTTACTGTAAGATCCGGATTTACAACCAGATGTCCACGACGGTGAGACCAGCATCCAACGTTTACTGCAACACCGATGGTAGATGGATGACGTGCGGTATTCTCAATGTTGACACCCATTACAGAATACTTTCCGCCCATACCCTGCGGTCCAAGGCCGATCGCATTGATACCGTCCTCAAGAAGCTTCTCCATTTTTGCTGCGTTTGCGTTGTCATTGTGGGAACCGATCGGACGCATCAGCGCTTTCTTGGAGTTCAGAGCAGCTGTCTCTACAGATGTTCCTACACCAACACCAACAAGAAGTGGAGGACACGCATTCAGTCCATAAGTTGTCATCTGATCCAGAACGAAATCTGTAACACCCTCATATCCTGCGCCTGGCATCAGAACCATAGCTTTTCCAGGAAGAGTACATCCGCCGCCTGCCATGTATGCGTAGATCTCACATTTATCGCTGTTCGGAACAATATCCCACCATACAGTCGGAGTTCCTTTACCAACGTTTTTCTTTGTGTTGTACTCATCAAAAGTCTCAACGGAATTATGTCTTAACGGTGCTGCAAAAGTAGCCTGAACAACAGCATCTTTCAGAAGTGCTTCCAGCTCATTGATATACGGGAAATTTGTTCCGCATTTCAGCCAGAACTGAAGAACACCTGTATCCTGACAGCTTGGGCGGTTCAGCTCTACAGCAAGACCCTGGTTCTTTGTCATTGTCTCATAGAGAACTTTTGGAAGTGCAGCTGTTTCCTGAGAACCAAGCTCTTCCAGTTTCTTAACTACGTCATCCGGTAATTTTTTTCCAATATGGGCAACAAAATCTGCTACCATGTCTGTTAATACTTTAACTCCATTTTCCTTAGTCATGATTTACCTCCTGATATGGTTCGATGGTTTAATGTTTTTTAGTTACATAGGTTTTTGTTGGTTGTTTCATCATTAATTTTGGCTGATTAATGGTTAAGATAGCTTTTTGGCTTATTTATCACTTCTCCTGTACTGTATGGTCAGTACAGAAGGGAATGAACTTAATTGATCAAAAATGTTGCTGGTCACAAAGTAAACAGTAACTCAAAAGTTTCTCTCCTTACGGATAAAACGGGAACAGGATCGGTAACAGGATCATACAGATCACAAAAGATACCAGGATCAGCGGCAGACCGGATTTTACGTAGTCTTTGAATTTGTATCCTCCAAGACCAACTACCATGGTGTTTGCCGGCATACCGATCGGTGTTGCATATGCACAGGAACCTGCGATAACCGTTGCGATAACAACAGCTCTCGGATCTGCTCCCAGGTTGTTCGCAAGAGATACCGCGATCGGGATCATCAGTGCTGTGGTTGCTGTATTTGACATAAAATTTGTCAGTACACAGGTTACAATGAAAATTACCAGAAGAAGTACGATCGGGTTGGGATCTGCACCAAGAAGTCCTACGATCTTATCTGCGATCAGCTCTCCGGCTCCGGTTGTATCCAGCGCTTTTGCAAGTGTCAGAGAACCGCCGAAAAGGAATACAACTTTCAGGTCAATAGATTTCAGTGCTTCTTTTTCGGAAATAACTCCTGTCAAAACCAGGACGATGGCTCCGATACATGCAGAAACCTCAATGCTGATACCGATCTCTTTTTCAAAGATCATTGCAAGGATCACAAGGATCAGAACTACCAGAGAAACCGTCTGTTTCCACTTCGGTACATGGCTGAAATCCTGCTGATCTTCAAGCGCTTCCCCGGCCGCATGGTTTCCATTGGGAAGGAAACGATATCCGATAAAAACAAAATAGAGGATTCCAAGAACAAGCATCGGAACTCCAACCGGCGCATACATAAAGAAGCTTGTGGAAAGCCCCATCTCCTGCAGAGCATTGACACCCATCAGGTTTCCCGGCGCACCGATAATAGAAAGGTTTCCGCCAAGTGCTGCGGCAAATACCAGCGGCATCAGAAGACGGCTTCTGGAATAGCCGGACTCATCGGCGATTCCACAGACGACCGGGATCAGCACTGCTGCGGTACCTGTGTTGGATAAGAACCCGGACATTACACCTACGATTACCATGATCGCAATGATCAGTGTTTTTTCTGTTCTGGCAAATTTTGTGACCAGGCCTCCGATCTTGTTTGCCATTCCTGTTTCAAACAATGCCTGGCCTACTACAAACATGCCAACACAAAGGATTACGTTACTGTTTACATACTGTGAAAACGTTGTTGTCGCATCCACAACTCCTGTAAGGGTCAGGCCAATGGCACAGATCGAAGCCGTCAGTCCCAGAGGAATTTTTTCAAGGATGAAACTGATGATGGTGAACACAAGAAACAGCAATGTGATAGTTGTCTGAGACATTTCTGTACTCTCCTTTCACTATGTTGTGATTTCATATTGTTTTCTTCTGAAAAGTATAGGCCGTACACGTTTCTTTTGATGGCTTTATTATAACTCGTGTACATATAAAAAAACAAATTAGTGAAACACATATCCGCATAAAAAAAATTTATACTCTCAATTTTTAATGATAATTTTTATGCGCTATTGCTATAAACTCCTCTCATTTTTAAATGAATATGGAATTTTTCACATGTCCATGGTATCTTTATAATGACAGTCAGCTCCAAAGAGCATGTCCTGTTCCGCATTTCTTTCGATAAAAAACAGCGAAATCTGTCAAAAATTTCATCTGATCATACACGGAGAGAAGGTATATTATGACACTGAATCAACTACGCTATTTCTGCACAGCCAGCCGCTGCCACAGCATCACAAAAGCAGCCGAAGAATTATATGTGACCCAGCCAACCATTTCCATGGCCATTCGCGACCTGGAAATCGAATTCGGAATCAGTCTTTTTTCCAGAAAAGGAAATCAGCTGAGTCTGACCCAGGAGGGAGAATCCTTCTACAAAAAAGCTACTTATATTCTTCAATATTGTAATGAACTTCAGGCTGACTACTCCAGCATGTCCAGGGTAAAACCCCCTCTTCGCATTGGAATCCCGCCCATGCTGAGTACTGTATTTTTCCCGGAGCTGCTTATGGCATTTCATGAAAAACACCCGGAGATCGCCGTGGTCCTGGAGGAATATGGATCTGTCCGTGCCTGCAACCTGGTGCAGGATGACACCCTGGATGTAGCTCTGGTCAATATGGAACAGTATAATATTGATAAATTCCACAACGCTGTCCTGGCCAACGACCAGGTAGTTTTCTGCGTAAGCAATGACCATAAACTGGCAGAAAAAGAATCTGTCACAACAAAAGAAATGTCAAAAGAACAGCTGATCTTTTTTAACGCGGATTCTGTCCAGAATCAGATCTTGAAAATGCGTTTTGAAATGGACGGCTACAAGCCCAATATCGTGATGCGAAGTAGCCAGATCTACACTACTTTGCAGTTTGTAAAAACCGGAAAATACGGCTGTTTTCTCTATTCCAGCATGACCGATAAATTTTCCTCTTCCAATATTACCGGCATCCCTCTCAATCCACCTGTCCGCATAAAAATCGGCATGGTATGGAAAAAAAGTAAATACATCAGCGGCGATATGCTGACATTTCTGCATTTCACCCGCATGTATTACAAAGAACATCCGCTGATAGAAAAATAACAATTTACCAGATCCTGATTATATGTCGATTAATATTTCTAATAAATGGAATTTTTTTAATAAAACCCATTGAAATCCGTCAATTCATGTGATACTCTGTGTTACAGTGTATTTCTACACAAAACGAATGGCCGCCACCACCGCACACAAAAAGGTCCTGGCATCATTCAAAAATAAAAAAACTCAGGAGAGTCTCTTCAAATCAAAAGGGAAGAGCGCCGAAGGTGTACGCAGCACACAAAATGCTGTAAATCTCTCAGGCAAAAGGATGGAGGAAAGAGTAATGTTTACACAAATCAACAACTTTATCACATGGTTTGACGGAGTCGTTTGGGGACTTCCGCTGATCATTCTGATCCTGTTCACAGGAATTCTGTTAACCTCTCGGTTAGGTCTTTTACAGGTAAGGCACCTCGGAAAGGCGCTGAAATTCATGGTAAAAAATGAAGAAGGCGGCGATGGTGAGGTCACAAGCTTCGGAGCTCTGTGTACTGCGCTTTCAGCAACCATCGGAACCGGAAATATCGTAGGTGTCGCAACTGCTATCGCAGCCGGCGGACCAGGAGCACTTTTCTGGATGATCGTAGCCGCATTCTTCGGAATGGCAACCAAATACGCAGAAGGACTTCTGGCAATCAAGTACCGTACCATTGACAAAGAAGGCCACGTTCTCGGCGGACCATTCTACTACATCGAAAACGGTATGGGAAAACAGTGGAGATGGCTTGCCAAGATCTTCGCGTTTTTCGGAGCAGGTGTGGGACTTTTCGGTATCGGAACCTTTACACAGGTAAACGGTATCTCATCTGCAGTTACCAATTTCTTTGACCCGGATAAAGCACACACAGTAGCACTTTTCGGAAATACATATTCCTGGGCAACTGTAGTTGCATGTCTGATACTTACCGTATGTGTAGGACTTGTCGTTCTCGGCGGAATCCAGAGAATCGCAAAGGTATCCCAGGTCGTTGTACCGTTTATGGCAGTTCTCTATGTTGCACTGGCACTGATCATCGTGATCACAAACATCACTGCAGTACCTGCAGCGATCGTAACTATCGTAAAATCTGCTTTCACAGGAAGCGCACTTGCAGGTGGCGCAATGGGAACCATGGTCGTAGCTATGCAGAAGGGTATCGCCCGCGGTATCTTCTCCAATGAGTCCGGTCTTGGTAGTGCCCCGATCGCAGCTGCTGCAGCTCAGACAAAGGAGCCGGTACGTCAGGGTCTTGTATCCATGACAGGTACATTCATCGATACCATCGTCATCTGTACCATGACAGGTCTTTCCATCGTCATCACAGAGACATGGAACACAGGTCTTGAGGGTGTTGCTATCACAACAGCAGCTTTCCAGAAAGGTCTTCCTTTCCCGCCGTTTGTAGCATCCTTCTCACTGATGCTGTGCCTGGTATTCTTCGCATTCACAACAATCCTCGGATGGGATTACTACGGTGAAAGATGTCTGGAATACCTGTTCAACAGAAACAAAGCCGCAGTTACAACATACCGCTGGCTGTACATCATCTGCGTATTCATCGGACCATATATGACTGTAGCAGCTGTATGGAACATCGCAGATATCTTCAATGCCCTGATGGCATTCCCGAACCTGATCGCTCTTCTTGCCCTGAGCGGTGTGGTTGTAAAGGAAACTAAGGATTTCTTCAAAAGACATAAAAATTACGAGTTCTGATCCCGGACATCGTAATCAACTGAAAACACGCACAAACCCATAAAATTCCCCCTAATATCATACAAAAAAGACGCGTACCCTTTTATCATCCGATAAAGAGTCGCGTCTTTTTCATTATTCTAATTTTAATGAAACTTCTCTGATCATGCACCTGACTTTTTCACCTGTATGATGATCTTCTCAGTCTGCGGAAATTCTTATGCCAGCGTCAAAATCTCCATCTGCCGTGTAAGATCCGCCGCATCCAGGATCTCTCCGTTTCGAACGTCCTTCTTATCAAGCCGGACACAGATTTCCCCGCCATCTGTCATATGGAAAAAATTATCTGTAAGTGTCGCATCCACATCCGTAAATCCAACAGCTGTAAACGGGCTGAAACAGCTGCTCTTCAAATGGATCACAAATGCATCATCCTGCTCCTCCACCTCAGCAGTGATCTCTGGTTTATCCAGTTCCAGATACTTATATGGAACAAGAGTCTCCACATCACGGAGCACCCTTCCATCAGCCAGTGTCACTTCCGCCTCAAGAAAAATCTCATACTTCTTATCTTCCCATCCTGAAACATCCACCGTCAGGATCTGCCCGGACTCCTGCACACCCACAGTGCCCTTTCCAGTAATCTTCTCAAGAATCTCGCATTCCATATTTTTCACATAAAAGACAACCTGATATGACTGTGCTTCCATACTTTCATTTGCCAGATACACCTGCATGGTATCCCCATCCATGCACATACTCACCGCCTGTGGCCCATAGAATTTTTTTGCCATATAATGAAGTGCCTTCCAACGGCCAAAGTAGTCGATACTTGCCCAGGATGCCACCGGCCAGTTGTCATTGATCTGCCAGTAAAGGGTACCCATACAGCGGCCTCTATGACGTCTCCAGTGGTCTACTCCATACTTCATGGCCATTCCCTGAAGGATCTGGCTCACATAGAGAAGCTTGCGGAAATTCTCCGGATAACGGAAATTCTCCGAAAGGTAATACAGGATCTTTCCGTTGGCTGCCGGATTCTTCTGGTGTTTCTCCATCACCCTGGAAAAAATATTCCGGTCTTTTTCTTCCGTAAAGCTCTCTACTGTTTTCAGACACGGGAAGGACTGGAAACCAAATTCCGAACAGAACCGGAAATAATGCTTCTGATAATCCGTAAAAGGCTTCTGGCCATGCCATACATCCCAGTAGTGACAGTCCCCCCGGTTCTCATCATCCGGCTCATCAAAACAACCCCCGGAACTCGGAGAAGACTGCCAGAAAAAGGTCTCGCTGTCTGCCGCTTTCACTGCTTTTGGCACCACATGCTCAAACATTTTTATGTAGTCCGCACGAAGATATTTCGACTCACTCTGCACCTCCGGCCAGTGATCCCAGGCAGATTCCATCTCGTTATTTCCGCACCACAGTCCCAGAGATGCATGATGACGGAGACGTTTTACATTTTCTGTAATTTCCTTCGTGATATTCTCTTCAAATTCTTCTGTAAGATCATAAACATTACATGCGAACATCAGATCCTGCCATACGATCAGTCCCATCTCATCACAAAGATCATAGAAATGATCCGAAGGATAATAACCGCCGCCCCACACACGGACACAGTTAAAATTGGCACGTTTACAGGATTCCAGAAGGTACTCCTGAAGCTCCGGCGTGATCCTGGAATAAATACAGTCCTCCGGAATATAATTTCCGCCCATGGCAAAAATCTTCACGCCATTGACACAGAACGCGAACTCTTTTCCCCAGAGATCTTTTTCCTGGCTGATGGTAAGGGTACGGAGACCGATGCGCTTCGTTATAGTTTCCAGAACTGTGCCATCCTCGTCCAGAAGTTCCACCTGAACTTTATATAACGGCTGATCGCCGTAGCCGTTTGGCCACCAGAGTTTCGGGTTGTGGATTCTTCCCGTCAGAGTTACAGAATTACTGTTCAACAGTACAGCTCCATCTGCATATATCTCTAAGTCTCCAGTCTCCTGAACCGCATGTCCATTTCCACGGACACTCGTCATATCCTTCCGGATACTCACTCTCACCTGACACTTATCCACAGCATCGCCGCTCACAGCTACAGTTGTACACACATCCACAGCATTATCCCCATGCCTTTGTGTGATCTTCACATCCTCAATCCTCGGATGACTGTACGCTTCCAGATAAATATCACGGAAGATTCCGGCATCAATCGTCTGGGGGCCCCAGTCCCATCCAAACATGCAGTGTGCCTTACGGATCAGCTGGTTTCCTTTCATTCCGCCGCAGGGAACATAATGGATCTCTTTATTCTCTTCATACTCATAATCTTCGATATACTTAAACACCGACCGAAATACGATCCGGATCTGGTTCTCACCGGAATGAAGAAATCCTTTCACATCCAGTTTCCAGGTACGGTGCATATTATCTGTAGATCCGGCTTTTTTTCCATTGATATAAATATCCGCAAGTGTGTCCAGTCCCTCGCATACCAGGATCACTTTCTTCTCATTAAGGACATCCTCCGTAACCGCAAACGTTCTGCAAAATTCATAATCCTTCCAGAACAGTTCCCTCGTGGCATCTTCATTGGTGCGGTAAAAAGGATCTTCAATCTTTCCGGCCCCGTAAAGTCCGGAAAGTACAGATCCCGGAACCTGCACTGCACATAATGTATCTTTCCCCGCTTCCGCCAGCTCCCACCGGCCATTTAACATAATCTTCCTCATAAAATATACCTTCTCCTGTAAAAATCCCCTTGCAGACTATGGCATTTCCATCAATTACTATATCAAACCTGACTGTTCAGAATATAACTTCCCGGAATTACTACAGACTTTCTTATATTATTCTGTAACACATTCGTTTTTACAGTCCTATATTTGGGACTGTTGTATTTTTGCAATCTGTCCTATAATCCGGACTTTATTTTTATTATCCTTACAACCCTTTTTATAACTTTCCCCCATAATTCCGGTAATTCTCAATATAATCCAGGATCTCCTCCGGGTCTTTCATGAACCGGCACATATCCACAACATCTCTTGCCATGAATTTCTCCCCTGCCGTATACTCCAGAAGGGCCCTCATGCTGTCATAATATCCGTTGATATTATAAAGAACGATCGGCCTGTCGATCCGTCCCAGACTTTTCAGTGTCAGGATCTCAAAAAACTCCTCATACGTACCAATTCCACCAGGTACCACGATGGTCGCATCGGAACGGCTTTCCAAAAGGTGCTTCCTCTCACGCATATTTTCAGTAAAAATGAACTCTGTACAATGCTCATACAGAACTCCCGGCTGGTCAAAAAATCTCGGTGCGATACCCAGGATATAGCCTTTTTCTCTGTCAACACCCCGGGCTGCCGCCCCCATCAGCCCCTCTTTTCCACCTCCGAAAACAAGGCCGTGTCCTCGCTTTCCCATCAGCTGTCCCAGCTCTTCCGTTTTCTCATAATAAATCTTTTTCAGCTCTGCACTGGATGCTCCATATATACAAATATTCATGCTTCTGTCTCCTTCCCTGCTGCCTCCACAAATGCCCGGAGAAGCTTCAGCTGTTCTGAAGAATCATACATCATCTCCGGATGCCACTGCACAGCTACTGCAAATGGATGATCATTTATCTCTGAATATAACTTTTGCCGGCCTCTGCACATGATACTGGCAAAGACCGGCTTTCCGTCATTTCCGATACATCTGGAATGCATCCGGAAATGCCTGTTATTTTATTATAATCTGACATACACATGGGGTCAAGCAATTGCCGCTGCCTGAAGCTCCCGTTTTATTATACGAGAACTTTTTCTACTGCGTCTTTCCATCCGCTGTATTTCTGGTTTCTTTCCTGCGGATTCATGGAGGGGATGAACTGATTGCGGTTCTTCACCTCGAAAATGCTCTCCATCTATAATTTAGGACTGATCAGTCATACAAGCCATTCTGCTCAAAATCTCTGAACAGGCTGGCTTCTCCATCATCAGCAAATGCATCTGCATCCCCCTGATCGGAGTCATCCTGTCCTCCCTGGATATCTGGGATATCTGCATCCTGGGAATCCTGGGACGTGCTATCCTCAGAGCTGTCCTTGCTATCCTTGCTGGAACTGTCATCTTTACCAAGTTTTACAGTGAGTGTCTTCTCCTTATATTCATTACCATCCAGAACTGCAACCGTCACATCGATCTTTTCCTTCGGCTCATAATACTGAAGCAGCTCAACCAGCTGATCAATACTGGTAATGGTCTTACCATCAAACTCCGTAATAACCATATTCTTGGTAATACCCGCATCATCAGCCGGGCCACCCTCAGTCACCTCAGAAACAAACACACCCTGCGGAATACCATAAATCTGAACAGCCTCATCACTGACCGTGCTGCCTGTGATACCAAGAATACCATGATTATCCACTTTATCTCTTGCCTTGGCATTCATCATGTTCTCAAGAGAATCCGCAACATCAGAAATTGCAATGGCATACCCCATACCTTCAACCTCAGTAGAAGCAAGCTTGGAAGAGTTAATACCAACAACCTCACCATCCATATTCAGAAGCGCACCGCCACTGTTACCAGGATTGATAGCCGCATCTGTCTGGATCAGGTTAACGCCCTTATTCAGGCTGCTGCTGTTATCAGAAGAATCATCCGACTCAACCTGACCTGAAGAATCGATCTTACGGTTCTTTGCACTGACAATACCTGTAGTAACAGACTGTCCATAGCCAAGTGCATTACCAATGGCAACAACCTGCTCACCGATCTTCAGATCATCAGAGCTTCCGATCTTTGCAACAGAAATTGCATCCATTGTATCATCCGAAACATCCTTCGTTGCAACAGAAACAACTGCAAGATCCTCGCTTTCATCAAAGCCCTTTACCGTAGCCTCATAAGCATTGCCATCTGCAAAGGCAACTGACAAGGTATCGGCACCATCCACAACATGATAGTTTGTGGCGATCAGCAGCTCAGAATCTGTTTTTCCGATGATAATACCGGAACCACAGCTTGTACTCTCCTGCTGCTGCGTACCGCCGAAGTAGCTCTGTACTTCCTGTACACTCATATTCGTGATAGCTACTACTGATGGCATTGCATTATTTACAATATCAGACACATCTGAAGTTACCGTACTGGATGACTGGCTCAGCTTCAATGTGGATGAACTGTCAGAGTTCTTGGAAGTTGTAGCCTTACTGCTGGATGTCTGCTGCGTGGTATTCGTACCGAAATACTTACCTGCCACCGCATTCACTCCCATAAAGGTGCAACTTGCGATCACACCAAATGCAACTGCCGATCCTGCCAGCTTCGCCCATCTTGGACACTTGTGATGCTTCTTTGGCAGCTGACCATTCATTCCCGTCTGCCCGCCATTCATTCCCTGCGGCTGTTCATCAAATATGTTGTTCTTATCCTCTTTATTCGGATCATAATAATTATACTGGTTATCCATATCTAAGTCTCCTTCCTCAACCGTAATCCACTGTCAGACCACGGATATCTTATCTTTTCTACATCTGTTAGTCTAGTCGTAAATTGTGTTGAAAGTGTGACCAAATCATCAAAAAATGTTGAAACCCAGTCCTAACGCAGCCT
>OLNS01002319.1_pt1 | contig 12675 bp, 9 predicted proteins | sample 1673031 | NCBI WGS metagenome assembly OLNS01 (sample SAMEA3136748, study PRJEB25190) | human gut metagenome | biome: human gut; feature: human-associated habitat; material: faeces | place: Austria | collected 2013
AGCCGCCGGAGCGGTGCTTAAGCCGTCAGGCGGGAATTGTGCGGTGTTGCCTTAGTTGTTTTATACAATGTCCCACTCGACCGGCGTGGTAAACAGCCGCATGGCCTCGGCGCGGTCGGTGGTCTGGCCCAGCGCCCACATCAGTTTTACGGCCACGGCCTCGGGGGTCATGTCCTTGGCTTCCAGCACGCCGGGCAGCTCTTTCACCGAGCGGCCCACCTCATACACCGCCAGGTCGCACCCCTCGTGGGGGACCTGGGTGGTAAACACAGCCAGACGGCCGCTGGCGCACCAATCCTGCAGGCGGGCGTACATTTCGCCGTGCTCGCCGCCGGGCAGGCCGCCTACGCCGAAGCTTTCCACCACCAGTGCCCGGTAGTGAGGTGCCAGCAGCGGGATGATGTCCGCCCGCATGCCGGGCACCAGCCGCAGTACGAAGACGGCGGGGTCCAGCTGCTCGTAAAACTGCACGGGCGGCATCGGGTCGGGGCGGCGCAGAAAGGGGATGAGCCGCATATCCCGGAACACGGCGGTCTCGGGGTAGTCGATGCTGGAAAAGGCGTTGAAGCTTTTGGTGCGGGTCTTGCGGGCGCGGGTGCCCAGGATGACCTTGTTGTCAAATACCAGCTGCACGCCCCAGGAAAAATCGCTGCTGGCATACAAAAAGGTGCGATACAGGTTGTTGCGGGCGTCCGTATCGCGGTTGTAGATGGATTTTTGGCTGCCGGTCAGCACCACCGGCTTGGCGCTGTTCTGGATCATGTAGCTCAGCGCGGCGGCAGTGTAGGCCATCGTGTCGGTGCCGTGGGCAATGACGAAACCATCGTAGGCATCGTAGTTTTGGCGGATGGCATGGACCAGCTGCTGCCATTGTTCCGGGCCTACGTTGGTAGAGTCCAAACTGAACAGCTGCACCGCGTCGATCTCGCAGAGTTTGGCCAGCTCCGGCACGAAAGAAAGGAGTTCTTCCGATGTAATGGCCGGCGCCAGGCCGCCGGCGGCGGTGGGTTTGCTGGCGATGGTGCCGCCAGTGGCGAGGAGTAATATCTTTTTCATATGTGTTTTTACCTTTCGTGCTGCCTCGCAGCAGCGAGACTTTTTCGCTTCCCTTTTGGTCACAAAAAAAGAAGAACCTTACAGCAGGATGCTGTTATATACGGTTGTCACCGCATGGGGGGTGACAACCATCAGCCGCAATCACAAATCCCACAACAAATGCTTTTCCGCCACCAACGCAGCATCTAATTTCTTGACCCGCATCCCCGAGAACTCCACAGTAACAAACCGTCCGTCAAATTCGGTTACGACCCCTCGCCCGAACACCGCATGCTGCACGGCGGCCCCAACGCGGGTCACAGCCGCTACATCCACCGGCGGCAACGCAGGCCCGGCAGCCGCAGGCTTATTCCGCCCCAACACCCGGTTGGTTTCGGCCTTGGCCAGCTCCCGTTCGGCACGGCTCTCGGGCAAATTAAAAATTACTTCCTGCACAAAAACCGAGGGCATCGTCTTGCAATCGAACAACACCAGTTTGTGCCGCGCACGGGTCATCGCCACGTAAAACAGGCGGCGGTCCTCCTCGTATTGGCGGGTGTCCTCGGGGGTGCGGCAGCAGATCTCCGGCTTGGCGGGCAGCACGCCGTCAAAGGCATCCAGCAGCACCACCCGGTCATACTCCAGACCCTTGCAGGAATGGATCGTCGATAAAACAAACGGAACATCGCTGTTTACATCGGCCTTCGCGGCAATCAGCATCCGCAGCTCTTCCAGCCGGTCCAACAGGCGCAGGGCGTTGGGCTCCTGCTCGGCCAGCATTTCCAAAATAGCCAGTTTGCCGGTGTCCATGCCCTTCTGGTTCAGGTACGCGCCGTAACCGCAGCCGTGGCGCACGGCGTCCAGCGCATCGGCGGCGTTCAGCTGCGGGATGCGCTTAAACGCCGCGTAAATATCCCCCAGCGATTCCCGCATCCGAGTCTTTGTCTCGGAGTCACGGATCAGCTCCTCCAAAATCGGCCGCCTGGTGCGGGCACTGGCCCCACAGGCCGCCAGCGCCCTCTGGCGGGAGAGCGCCAGCCCAAACTTGTAGTACAGCCGCAAAAACCGCTCACCATTGGCCGGCTCGTAGGCAAAGCGCAAAAAATCCACGGCATCCAGCACAATTTTGTGGGTGAAAAACGTCAGGTCGGCCTTTTTAAAGCGGTAGGGCACACCCCGCCGCTCGCACAGGTCCACCAGCGGCAGCGCACTCTCGTTGTTGCGGAACAGCACCGCTGTCTCCCCGCCGCCGCGCCGGGCTTCCTCAAACAGCCAGTCGATCTGCTCCTCGCGCCGGGTGATGCGCCGTATCTCAATGGGGCACTGCGCCCCCTGGGTCGCCCGCAGGGTTTTGGGGCGGCGGTAGCGGCTGCGGGCCACAAAGGCGTTGGCGGCGGCCACGATCTCCTCACTGGAACGGTAATTCTCCTCCATCAGCAGCACCTGTGCGCCGGGGTAGACCTGCTCAAAGTCCATCAGTGCCTGGGGGTAGGCGGCGCGGAACCCATAGATGCTCTGATCCTCGTCGCCTACCATAAACAGGTTCAGACTGCGCCCGGCCAGCAGCCGTATAATTTCGTGCTGAATTTTGGAGGTATCCTGCGATTCATCCACGCAAAAATATTTATACCGCTGCTGGAAATACGCCAGCACCGGCGGCGCGGCCCGCAGAATTTGCAGCGCAAACACCATCTGGTCATCGTAGTCCATCTGCCCGGCCCGTTTCAGCGCGGCCTGGTAGCGGCGGTACAGCTCCGGCAGGTTGGCTAAATCCGTTTCCAACCCTTCAATTTCCTCATCGGCCAGCGCCATATTTTTAATGTAGGTGATGGCCGTGCGCAGCTCTTTCAGCGTGCTCTCGGTGGGAAACTCCCGGTTCACCTGCTGCCAGATGTCGGTCAGCATCCGGGTGATGTCGCCCTCGTTGGTCAGCAGTTCAGGCTGGCGGCGGCCGTAGACCCGGCTGTAATACTGCAAAATCACCGCCGAAAGCCCGTTAATGGTGCGGAAGGTCATCTGCCCGGCCAGCTCCGCCCCAAAACGGGCGGCAAAGCGGCCGCGCATCTCGTGGGTGGCGGCCACCGTGTAGGTCATCGTTAAGATCTGCGCCGGGGGCACATCGCAGCACAGCACCATGTAGCCCAAACGGGTCACCAGCACGGTGGTTTTGCCGCTGCCCGGCACGGCCAGCAGCAGCACCGGCCCATGCACGGCCTGCACGGCGGCCAGCTGTTGGGGGTTCAGTCCCGCCGCATATTGCTTGATAAAGGTCTCTTTCTGCAAAAGGCAGCCTCTTTCTATGCCCCGCCCATAGGCGGAAAAGTTCGATACTACAAGCATACCATGCCGCCGCGGCGGGGGCAAGCGTTACTTTTTTATCACGAAGCAGGGCAGGGGAGCGGTGCTGGCCCAGTTGGCAAACTCACAGACCAGCACGGTGTATTTTGTCAGCGGCAGGGCGCGGAAAAATCCCAGCGCCGCCTGCTTTTCACTGTCACCGATGACCTGCCCGCTGTACAGCACCGCCGCCAGCACACCGCGCGGCTTCAGGGCATCCAGCGCGGCCTGCAGGGCGGGCAGACTGCCATCGGCGGTGGAGTGCACCTCGTGGTCGGCGCCGGGCAGCCAGCCAAAATTGAACAGCACGCAATCCGCCGTGCCGGGGGCGACCAGTTCGGCCAAACGTGCATGGTCGTGCACCAATGCCCGCCCGATGGCCCCCAGCCCGGCGGCGCCCAGCCGTGTGTTGGTGTTTTCCACGGCGGCGGGCTGAATATCCAGCGCCAGCACCCTGCCCGTGGGTCCTGCCAGGCGGCACAAAAACTCGGTGTCGTGGCCGTTGCCGCAGGTGGCGTCCACATACAGTCCGCCCGGCTGGAGGTGGGCTGTCAAAAATTCATGGCAAAGCTGCACCGCCGAAAGATCCGGCACCCGGCGGCGGACCATCTCGCCGCCCTGGGGCAGAAAGCCGAACTTTTTCAATAAGGCCCCGGCGGCTTCATCAGCGGCAGGGCCGGCGGTAAAGCGGGTCTCGCGTTTGACGTCATACCCGCCGTTTTGCTGCAAGACCTCCTTGACCAGATAGCTGCCGTACCCCCGTTGCCGCCAGGCCGGGTCGATCTCCACCCACAGCCGCCCATCCTCCAGCGCAGCCATGCCGATGACGGTCTTTTCTTTGTATAATACGTATTTCCCGGCTTCGTGGGTGATTTTCATAGCAGGCACTTCCTTTTACAAACTACATCCAGCATACAGGCCCCGGCACCGCCTGTCAAGCGCCGAAATGGGAGCATTTTCACATTCTTTTCACCCGGCCGAGAAACCTATTTCACAATTGGCCGGTATACTATAGGCATAGAAAGCAAATAGGGAGCGAAAGCCCCAGGGACATTGCCCCGACGCTTCCCAAATCTCACGCGAAAGGATGGACCAGTATGAGCAACGAATACGATTACTCCGGTCTTTACAATAACGGCCAGGGCGGCAATACGCCCGACCCCAATCAGGGCCAGAACAACGACCAGCCCCGGAACGAAGCCAACCAGGCTTCTGCAACCCGGCCCGATCAGCCCAGCCAGCCCGAGCAGGGCGGCTACCCCAATGTGGGCAGCAGCGGCATGAACACCGCCAACACCGCCCGCACCGATTACTCGGCAGGCAGCAGCACCAATAACACCGGTGCCAACACCTACAACCAGCCGAACAACGCCTACGGCCAGAACAACGGCTACACCAGCAGTTTCAGCGGCGGCAATGGCGGCAGCAACGGCGGCTACAATGGCTACAGCTACGCCAGTGCCCCGCAGCAGCCCCCCAAGAAAGAAAAAAAGCATAACAAGGTCCTGCTGCGCGTCCTCGCCGGTGTCGGCGTGGTGGCCCTGGGCTTCGGCAGTGGCATCGGCGGTGCCGTGGTGGCCAGCCGTGCCGGCCTGACCGGCAACCAGGTGGTCGTGCAGGAAGTCCAGCGCGACACCAGCACCGATGCCTCTAACACCGGCAGCACCGATGGCACCTCTATGACCATGCAGCAGATTGCTGCTGTGGCCTCCCCCAGTGTGGTGGCCATCACCACCGAGCAGATGAGCAGCAGCCAGACCTGGTTTGGCGGCTACTATGTGCAGAGCGGTGCCGGTTCCGGCATCATCGTCAGCCAGGATGGCTACATCCTCACCTGCGCCCATGTGGTCAGCGGCGCTACCAGCGTGAAGGTCCAGCTCAACGGCAGCGACCAAAGCTATGACGCCACCGTTGTCGGCGTCGACTCTACTTCCGATATTGCCGTGCTGAAGATCGATGCCACCGGCCTGACCCCGGCAGTCATCGGCGACAGCGATAAGCTGGCTGTCGGTGAGACCACCGTGGCTGTGGGCAACCCGCTGGGCACCTTGTCCAACACCGTTACCCAGGGCATCGTCAGCGCCCTGAACCGTCAGGTCACCGTGGAAGATAACGATATGACCTTGATCCAGACCGATACATCCATCAGCCCGGGCAACTCCGGCGGCGGTCTGTTCAACGCAAACGGTGAGCTGATCGGCGTGGTCAACGCCAAGAGCAGCTACAGCGAGGCCGAGGGCATCGGCTTTGCCATCCCCATCAACACCGCTATGGACATTGCCCAGCAGTTGATCGAAAACGGCGCTGTGGCCCGCCCGGTGCTGGGCGTCAGCATCCTGGACATTCAGGATTCCTCCACCGCACAGCAGTACGGTGTGTCCGCTTTGGGCGTCTACGTGGCTGATGTCACCAAGGGCAGCGGCGCCGAGGCTGCCGGTGTGCAACGTGGCGACCGCATCATCGCCATCGATGACACGGCTGTCAGCAGCACCTCCACCGTCAAGAGCTATCTGGCCGACAAGCAGGTGGGCGACACCGTCACCCTGCAGGTCGAGCGCGACGGCAAGGTCCTGACTCTCAACGTCACTTTGGGGAATAGTGCGCAGTAAAAGTGCCGCAACCCAAAGGCCCCCTTGTGCAAAGGGAGGCTCTCCCTACCCCGCGTTTTCTATAAACATTTCCTCCTTCTTTTTTCTTTCCATATAATCTTCTAATCTTGCAAAAATGTCCTGCAATGCAAATCTTGCATTGTGGGACATTTTTGCTGTTTTATACAGCTTGTTCATAAAAACTTTGTTTGACAGGCCATACAGCCGTACTGTATAATTTAAAATGTACGCAACGTATAAAAAAAGTTCATATCCGGGAAAGAATCTGGACGAAACGCGCACAAGATGCCGAACCGTCCGCGAAACAGGGGAACAGAAGAAAAGGAGGTCATACCCATGAGCGATTACGCTGCTATTGCAAAAGAAGCTGCCGTTTTTACCGAGGAATGTGTCACCAACAACCGCATCGACCCGTCCCTTTTTGACCAATACAACATCAAGCGCGGCCTGCGCGACCAGGACGGCAAAGGCGTGCTGGCAGGCATTACCAACATCTCCCGCATTGATGCCTTTGAGGAGAAGGACGGTAAAAAAGTGCCCTGCGACGGAAAACTCTGGTACCGCGGCTACAACGTGTATGACCTCATCCGGGGCCTGCGCGGCAAGCGCTATGCCTTTGAGGAAGCCGCCTACCTGCTCCTTATCGGTGACCTGCCCAACGAGGCCCAGCTGGATGCTTTCAAGGACAGCCTGGTCAAATGCCGCGACCTGCCCACCAACTTTGTGCGGGACGTCATCATGAAAGCCCCCAGCCGCGACCTGATGAACTCGCTGACCCGCAGTGTGCTCACCCTCGCCAGCTACGATGACGACATCGGCAAGACCGACCTGCAGACCCAGCTGGAGCAGTGCATCAAGCTCATCAGCGTCTTCCCCATGCTGGCCGTCTACGGCTACCACGCCTACCATTATTATGAGTGCGGCGGCAGCATGTACATCCACCGCCCCAAACCGGAGCTTTCCACCGCCGAAAACCTGCTGCAGATGCTCCGCCCCGACCAGAAATACACCGAGCTGGAAGCCCACGTGCTGGACATCGCCCTACTGCTGCATATGGAGCATGGCGGCGGCAACAACTCCACCTTCACCACCCGCGTGGTCAGCTCCTCCGGGTCGGATACCTACTCGGTCATTGCGGCGGCGCTTTCCAGCCTGAAAGGCCCCAAGCACGGCGGTGCCAACATCAAGGTCATGCAGATGATGGACGACATCCGCGCCCACGTCACCGACCCCACCGACGAAGCCGCCATGCACGACTACCTGTCCCGCATCGTCGACCGCCAGGCCTTCGACCAGAAGGGCCTGATCTACGGCATGGGCCACGCGGTCTACTCCCTCAGCGACCCCCGCGCCGTGGTATTCAAAAACTTTGTGCACCAGCTGGCCGATGCCAAGGGCCGCACCCTCGATTTTGAATATTACAACACCATCGAGCGGCTGGCCCCCAAAGTCATCGCAGAAAAACGCCATATTTATAAAGGCGTGTCTACCAACGTCGACTTCTACTCCGGCTTCGTCTATGACATGCTGGGTATCCCCGTGGAGCTGTACACCCCCATCTTCGCCGTGGCGCGCATCGTGGGCTGGTCCGCCCACCGCATGGAGGAGCTGGTCAACGTGGATAAGATCATCCGCCCCGCCTACCAGAGCATCATGACCCCGCGGGACTACGTGCCGCTGGAAAACCGCTGATGCCCGCCTGACCCCCTTGCATGCAAAAGGAGGCCGAATGAACGAAAAACTCAAAGAAAAGACCCGCGAAGCCCTGACCAGCGTGCTGCCCATCACGGTCATCGTGCTGGTGCTCAGCGTCACGCTGGTGCCCATGGAGGTGGGTACGCTGGCCCTGTTTTTAACGGGGGCGGTGCTGCTCATCGTGGGCATGGGCTTTTTCCAGCTGGGGGCCGAGATCTCCATGACCCCGCTGGGCCAGGGGATAGGCGGCAGCATTGTGCGCCAGAAAAAAACATGGCTGGCCGTTGTCATCTGCTTTGCCATGGGCACTATCATCACGATCTCAGAACCCGATCTGCAGGTGCTGGCCAACCAGGTGGCGGCCATCCCCAACGCCGTGCTCATCTGGACGGTGGCGGCGGGCGTCGGCGTGTTCACCGCCGTGGCGGTGCTGCGCATTTTGTACCGCGTGCCGCTGTCCAAAATGCTGCTGGGGCTGTATTTGCTGCTGTTCGTGGTGTCCCTTTTTGTCCCCAATGAATTTTTGGCCGTCGCCTTTGATGCCGGCGGCGTCACCACCGGCCCCATGACGGTGCCCTTTATCATGGCGCTGGGCATCGGCTTCTCAGCTGCCCGCAGCGATAAGGACAGCGCCAACGACAGCTTCGGCCTCATCGCTCTGTGCAGTGTTGGCCCCATCCTGATGGTCATGCTGCTGGGCATCTTCTACCACCCCACGGAGACGATTTATGACGCCGTGCAGCTGGCCCCGGTCATCACTACCCAGGATGTGGCACTGGCCTTTTTGCAGGACCTGCCCCATTATACGGCCGAGGTGCTGCAAAGCACGCTGCCCATCGTGGGCGTGTTTGTGCTGTTCCAGGCGCTGACTCGCAGCTTCCAGCCGCGCCAGTTGGTGCGTATGGTGCTGGGTTTTGTGTATACCATTATCGGGCTGATTTTGTTCCTCACCGGTGTCAACGTCGGGTTCGCGCCCGTAGGCAATCTGCTGGGCAGCGGCCTGGGCAGCGGCCCCCTGCGCTGGGCGCTGCTTCCTATCGGCATGCTCATCGGCTACTACATCGTCAAGGCCGAGCCAGCGGTGCAGGTGCTCAACGAACAGGTCGAGGAGATCACCGGCGGCACCATCTCCCGCCGTGCCATGAACCGCGCCCTGCAGGCCGGTGTGGCCGTGGCGGTGGCGCTGGCCATGCTGCGCGTGCTGACCGGACTTAGCATCTACTGGGTGCTCATCCCCGGCTACGCGGCGGCGCTTATCATGAGCCGCTTTGTCCCGCCGGTGTTTGTGGGCATCGCGTTTGACTCCGGCGGCGTCGCCAGCGGCCCGATGACATCCACTTTCCTGCTGCCGCTGGCCATGGGCGCATGCAGCGCGGTGGGCGGCAACGTCGTCACCGATGCCTTCGGTATCGTGGCGCTGGTCGCCCTGGCTCCGCTCATCGCCATCCAGATCATGGGCCTGCTGTATGCCCGCCGCACCCAGGCGCAGACCGCCCTCAACATTTTGGACGACACCGTGGTGGAACTGGAGGAATACTGATATGGCTGCAACGCAAAAACGCACCCCCTGCCTGCGGCTGCTCCTTTCGGTCACGCAGGCCGAGGATGAGCACCGCGTGGTGGAAGTGCTGCAAAAAAACGGCATCCCCCTTTGTTTTGAAGCCCGCGCCAAGGGCACAGCCCCGTCTGAGCTGCTGGATGCCATCGGCCTGGGCGGCACCACCCGCGTGCTGACGGCGGGCCTGCTGCCCCGCGCCAACGTCCCGGCGGTGTTCGGGGCCATCAACAAGGCGCTTTCTTACCACAAGCGCGGCGCAGGCATCGCCGTGACCCTGCCGCTGACCGGCGTACAGAACAGCATTTTGCAGTTGACCGCCCCGGCGGACTGTGCCGGACCCACTGCTGAAAAGGAGGAACACACCATGAAGGACCATCCCTACGCCCTGCTGTGGGTTTCCGTCAAGGCGGGCCACGGCGACGAAGCTGTGGACGCTGCCCGCAAAGCAGGGGCCCGCGGCGGCACAGTGCTGAAAGGCAGCCGCTGCAGTACCGAGGAGGCCAGCAGCTTTTTGGGCTTTTCCATTCGGGAGGAGCAGGATTTTGTTATGATCGTCGTCCCGCAGGAGCAGAAATCCGCCGTCATGCAGGCAGTCACCGCCGCCTGCGGCCTGAACACCCCCGCCCACGGTGTAACAGCCGCCCTGCCGGTAGATGAAGTGATGGGATTAGAATAAGTACCCCTCAAAAGGCCCCCTTGTGTAAAGGGGGCTCCGCGAAGCGGTGGGGGATTGTGACCTTACCCCATACATCGACCTACCCCCGTAAAATCACAATCCCTCCGTCACGGCTACCGCCGTGCCACCCGCTTACGCGTCGGGCCCCTCTGTCGCTTCGCGACATCTCCCCACACTGTGGGGAGTCACCCTTTAGACAAGGGAGGCTTTAGGGACCCGCAATAACGATAAAAAAGGATGCAAGGAACTTACTCCTTGCATCCTTTTATTATTGTTGAATTGTTAAAAATTACCCGGCAATCGCACCAAAGGCCGAGAAGCCCAGCAAACTGACCACACCCATGATGCACCCGGCCAGCAGCACGCCGCCCATGCAGGCACGCACGCTGGATTTGAAATCCATGTCCAGCAGGCTGGCGGCCAGTGTGCCGGTCCAGGCACCAGTGCCCGGCAGGGGGATACCCACGAACAGCAGCAGCGCCCAGGGCAGGCCGCGGCCGGCCTTGGCCTTCAGCTTCTCGCCGCCCTTGTGGCCCTTCTCCAGGCAGAAGGTGAAGAACTTGCCGATGACCGGCTTATCGGCGCCCCACTCCAGCACCCTGCGGGCCAGAAAGAAGATGAACGGCACCGGGAGCATGTTGCCGATGATGGAGATGATGTACACCTGCCACAGCGGCAGGCCCAGCCCCACGCCGATGGGGATCGCGCCGCGCAACTCGATCAGCGGCACCATCGAGACGAAAAATACAGTCAGATATTTAGTCAGCATAATAAACCTCGTTGTAGTGTTGCTTTCTATAAACGATAACTTTCTAATTATACAGGATAACGACCGATTTGGCAAGTACTACTTTAAAGGCTCCCCTCAAGGGGAGCCATCTCTGCTACCGTATGCCTTAACCTTATTCTATATACACATCCTCAAATTTGTCCTGCTTTGTCAAATCCGGCCAATCTTATGAACATGTTGTAAACTTTTATAAAATTGCACAAGGTTAGTTGTATAAAACTAGCGCCCTGCACGAAAATAAGTTAATTTTCTCTAACTGCTTGACTTTTAGGTGTTAGTTATGCTAAACTGCTATCGCAAGCGGTTAGAACGTTCTAACCGCCCACTTTTGCTTGACCTGTTAGCATATGCTAATGGGCGGGCCAAACAGCATATAAAGGGGTGTTTGTGCTATGCCTTTGACAATGGCAAAAGCAGGTGAGACCGTCACCATCCAGAAGATCACCGGTAAGGATGAAGTTCGTCTGCACCTGGCAGAGTTGGGCTTTGTTGTTGGCGAGACCATTACGGTCGTCAACGAGATCAGCGGCAACCTGATCCTCCAGGTCAAGGAAGCCCGCATCGCGCTGGATAAGACCATGGCCATGCGCATCATGGTCGCCTAAAATTCGGAAATCCGTCCCCGCGCAAACGGAGGCTAGATTTACAGTATTGAGGAGGAATCGTATATGAAAACTCTTAAAGACGTTAAGGTCGGCGAGACTGCTACGGTCAAACGCCTGCACGGCGAAGGCCCTGTCAAGCGCCGCATCATGGACATGGGTCTGACCAAGGGTGTCCAGGTCTACGTCCGCAAGGTCGCACCTCTGGGCGACCCCATGGAGCTGACCGTCCGCAACTACGAGCTGAGCGTTCGTAAGGCTGACGCCGAGATGGTCGAGGTCGAGTAAAATAGCTGCTTTCCCCGCCCAAAAGCGGGAAAACATAGAAAGGGGTATATGAATGGCAATTAAAATTGCATTGGCCGGCAACCCGAACTGCGGTAAAACCACCCTGTTCAACAACCTGACCGGCTCTAACCAGTACGTCGGCAACTGGCCCGGCGTTACGGTGGAAAAGAAAGAGGGCAAACTCAAGGGCCACGATGACGTCGTGATCCAGGACTTGCCCGGTATCTACTCTCTGTCTCCCTACACGCTGGAGGAAGTTGTCGCCCGCGGCTACCTCGTCAACGAGAAGCCCGATGCCATCCTGAACATCATCGATGGTACCAACATCGAGCGTAACCTCTACCTGACCACCCAGCTGATCGAGCTGGGCATCCCCGTTGTCATGGCAGTCAACATGATCGACCTGGTTCGCAAGAACGGCGACAAGATCGATCTGAACAAGCTCTCCAAGGAACTGGGCTGTAAGGCTGTTGAGATCTCCGCCCTGAAGGGCGAGGGCTGCCAGCAGGCTGCCGAGGCTGCCATCGCCGCCGCCAAAGAGGCCAAGGGCGTTGAGCTGCCCCATGTCTTTACCGGCAGCGTTGAGCATGCCATCGCTCATATCGAGGAGTCCATCCAGGGCAAGGTCGATGACCGCTTCCTGCGTTGGTACGCCGTTAAGCTGTTCGAGCGCGACGACAAGGTCGAGGCTGAGCTGAACCTCGGCAAAGACCTGCTGGATCACATCGGCCAGCATGTCACCGACTGCGAGAACGAGATGGATGACGATGCCGAGAGCATCATCACCAACCAGCGTTACGCTTACATCAACGGTGTTGTCGACAAGGCCGTCAAGAAGAAGGCCCGCGTCGAGCACCTGACCGTTTCCGATAAGATCGACCAGCTCGTTACCAACCGTATCCTGGCCCTGCCCATCTTCGCAGCCATCATGTGGCTGATGTACGCCATCGCCATGGGTACCTCTGTTGCTGACGGCGGCATCGGTATCGGCACCTTCGCTACCGACTGGACCAACGATGTTCTGTTCGGCGAGATCGTCCCCAACGCCCTGGGCGGCTTCCTGGAGAGCATCGGTGTTGCTGGCT